>ENA-UZWY01007901-UZWY01007901.1-metagenome-genome-assembly--contig:-Day-2--50m-contig-7901_pt2 | contig 11341 bp, 8 predicted proteins | sample MGYA00260341_ERZ794901 | MGnify/ENA metagenome assembly ERZ794901 | reverse complement strand
TTACGTACTTTCCAAATTGCTCATGAGTTTAGCACTATGTCTGTTCGTGAAAATCTAATGATGGTTCCTGGGGAGCAATCAGGAGAGAAACTTCTAGACGTTTGGCTCAAACCATCAAAAATTCGTTCAGAAGAAGTTTTGTTACGAAAAAAGGCAGATGAAGTTATAGAGTTTTTAGAAATTTCACATGTTGCTGATGAATTAGCTGGTAATTTGTCTGGAGGTCAAAAAAAGTTATTAGAACTTGGCAGAACTATGATGGTTGATGCTAAAATTGTTTTTCTTGATGAAGTTGGGGCTGGTGTGAACCGCACATTATTAAACACAATTGGTGATGCAATAATACGACTTAACAAAGAGCGAGGGTACACTTTTTGTGTTATTGAGCATGACATGGAGTTTATTGGACGACTTTGTGATCCTGTTATCGTAATGGCTGAAGGTGGAGTTCTTGCAAAAGGAACTATAGATGAAATTAAATCTAATGAACAAGTTATCGAAGCTTACCTTGGAACTGGATTAAAAAATAAGGCTGCATCATGAGCTATTTAGTTGGAGAAAATATGACCGGTGGATATGGTGCCGCAGATATTCTACATGGATGTAATATTATTGCAGAAAAAGGTGAAATAGCAGTTATAGTTGGACCGAATGGAGCAGGTAAATCAACGGCTATGAAAGCAATCTTTGGTATGCTTAACATTCACACTGGTTCTATACTTTTAGATGGAGAAGATATAACAACTTTATCCCCACAAGCACGTGTTGCGAAAGGTATGGCATTTGTTCCTCAAACATCAAACGTTTTTCCAACTATGAGTGTAGAAGAAAATCTAGAAATGGGAGCCTTTTTAAGACGTGACGATATAAGTAAAACTATGGATGAAGTTTTTGATTTATTTCCAATTCTTAAGGATAAAAGAAGTCAAAATGCTGGTGAATTGTCTGGGGGCCAAAGACAACAAGTGGCAGTTGGGCGCGCGTTAATGACACAACCAAAAGTATTAATGCTCGATGAACCTACTGCAGGAGTTTCACCAATAGTCATGGATGAATTATTTGATAATATTATAGAGGTTGCGAGGACAGGTATCACAATTTTAATGGTAGAACAAAATGCACGACAAGCCTTAAATATTGCGGATAAAGGTTACGTAATGGTACAAGGCCGAAATAAATTTACTGATACTGGCCAGGTTTTACTTAACAATCCTGAAGTTAGAAAAAGCTTTCTTGGAGGATAATGTGTTTATAACTTATTTTATAAAAAATGATCAATTTAAAGGAATGTATTTAACTTTAAATATAATCAAAGGCGGAGAATTTTAATGGAAGATCTACTCAACGCGTTCTTTCTAATGTCTAATTTTGTATTTGTGCCAGCAATTGCCTACGGATCTCAATTAGCCTTAGGCGCAGTAGGTGTTACTTTGGTTTATGGCATATTACGTTTTTCTAACTTTGCACATGGTGATATAATGGCATTTGGTACAATGGTCGTTATATTATTTACTTGGCTGTTCCAATCATATGGAATTAATCTTGGTCCACTCCCAACAGCAATTCTTGCACTACCCTTTGGTATTATAGCTACTGCTATATTTCTCCTTGGATCAGATAAATTCGTATATAAATTTTACAGAGAAAAAAAAGCTGTTCCAGTAACATATCTTATTGCCTCAGTTGGAATTATGTTTGTTCTGAATGGTATAGTACGTTTTATAATTGGGCCAAATGATCAGAGATTTGCTGATGGTGAAAGATTTATAATAAAAGCTAAAGCCATGAAACAATATTTAGGCACAGCAGAAGGTGTTTCCATAAAAGTTTCTCAAGGATTGACCGTTATTACTGCTGTAATTGTTGTCATGGCATTGTTTTGGTTTTTAAATAAAACTCGTACAGGTAAATCAATGAGAGCTTTTTCAGATAATGAAGATTTGGCATTATTATCTGGTATAAGCCCAGATAAAGTAGTCTCAGTTACTTGGATATTGGTTGCTATATTAGCTACAATTGCAGGAACCTTATATGGTTTAGACAAATCCTTTAAGCCTTTCACTTATTTTATGCTGTTGCTTCCAATATTTGCATCTGCAATTGTTGGTGGCTTAGGAAATCCTTTAGGGGCTATAGCAGGTGGATTTGTCATAGCGTTTTCAGAGATTATGATTACTTATCCATACAAAAAGTTTGTTGCTTATATTGTGCCAGGCGATTGGAAGCCAGATGGTCTAGTGCAGTTATTAGCAACGGATTATAAATTTGCTGTAAGTTTTATAATACTAGTTTTGGTATTACTTTTTAAACCAACCGGAATTTTTGCAGGAAAGTCAGTTTAATGACGCTTAATCGAAACACTCTATATTTCACAATCATGGCATTGCTTTTACTAGGAGTGGGACTTTTTCAAAGCTGGAATGTTTCATTGTCTATACTAAACTTATGCCTAATAAGTGCAATAATGGCTTTAGGAGTTAACATTCAGTGGGGATACGCTGGCTTATTTAATGTTGGAATTATGGGTTTCGCAGCATTAGGTGGCCTTGCTGCAGTTTTGGTTGCAATGCCACCAATTGAGGGGGCCTGGGACAAAGGTGGATGGGGAGCAATTGGTGGGTTATTACTTGCCGTTATATCAATAGCTATAGCTGTCTTTACATATAAAAAAATGAAGATTGGTAAATATAGAACAATTTCTATAGTAGCTATTTGTATTATTGGTTTCTTTTTATCTAGATATATCTTCGGACCAGCAACTCATGCAATTGAAAGTATAAATCCTGCAAAATCAGGTTATTTAGGCGGACTAGGGCTACCTATTGTTATATCTTGGCCAGTTGGTGGTCTATTTGCAGGTATTGCAGCATGGGTGATCGGTAAAATTACTTTAGGCTTGAGATCTGATTATCTAGCTATTGCAACTCTTGGTATATCTGAAATTATTATTGCTGTTTTAAAACATGAAGATTGGATGACTAGAGGTGTAAAAAATGTAATTGGGATGCCAAGACCTGTACCATATGAAGTCAACCTTCAGACAACAGATTGGTTTCTTGCTATGTGCAATTGGTTAGGTACTGATCCAATTGGATTTTCAAGTATTTTCGTTAAAATCTGTTATGCTGGATTATTTATCATAATGCTTTTAATTGTGTTATGGCTTTCTGAAACTGCACTGAAATCCCCGTGGGGTAGAATGATGCGTGCAATTCGTGACAACGAAGTATCTGCAAATGCTATGGGTAAGAATGTTACTAAGCGGCATTTACAGGTATTCGTATTAGGGTCTGTTGTAGTTGGAATTGCAGGTGCAATGCTTACTACATTAGATGGGCAACTTACACCTACATCATATCAGCCATTAAGATTTACATTTTTAATATGGATCATGGTTATTGTTGGTGGCTCTGGTAATAATTGGGGCGCTATACTTGGTGGGTTCGTTATTTGGTTTTTTTGGATAGAAGCTGAACCACTTGGATTATTGCTTATGAATTTAATAACCTCTGGAATGTCAGAAGATAGCGGACTAAGGTTACACTTAATAAATTCTGCGGCACATATGCGATTAATGACAATGGGTATTATATTATTATTGGTATTAAGGTTCAGTCCACGAGGGCTTTTACCTGAAAAATCATAAACGTATATTGTATGTTTAACTTAAGTATATATTTTAATTTGCGTTGATTAATAAATCAACGTTGCCACCAGCTGCTGTTGTGTCGATACAGACATGTCGTTCAATTTTCATATTTTGTAAATTCTTAGCATTCGTTATTAATGGAATAATATTACCATTTCGATCTGCAAGTGCTTTTTTTGCATCTCGTACATTTTTAGTTGTAGACGAAAGTATGACTGCAGAAAAATTTTTTAATTCTCGCAAATTCCTTAGGCTTAACCCTAAAATTATACAAGCTATACTACCATTTTTACGCACGTATTCTGCTTGAATTTCAGCTATATTTTTTGTTGGACCCAAACATAAAATTACTCCTTTTGGGTAAGTGGAAAGAATGTTAGATTCTCCCGTGGGACCTGGAAGAGAGGTACTATTCAATACTTTTCTTTCAACCTGTGAACAATCATCAATTAATAATTGTGCATTTTCCAATGTAGTATTTTTATCATTATATTTATAAGTTTTTACATCATCATCTTTAATAAACTGATAGAGATAAGACGGCCCTCCAGCTTTTGGCCCAGTACCAGATAAACCTTCTCCTCCAAAAGGTTGGGACCCAACGACCGCCCCAATTTGATTTCGGTTTACATAGATATTTCCAATATTTAAATTTTCACACAGATAATGAATTCTTGCGTCTATTCTGGAATGTATACCGAATGTTAATCCATACCCTGTATTATTAATATCATTTACTATTCTTGAAATATCACCAGCCTTAAAAGTTGCTACATGCAAAACAGGTCCAAATATTTCTTTTTTTAAATCTTTTATTGATTTAACTTTGATCACAGTTGGCTTTACAAATGATCCTTGAGTGGGGATTTTTACTTGATGTAAAACTCTATTATTTACGATTGCTAAATCAATATAATTTTTTATGTCTTTGGCAGCGCTACTACTAATAATTGGTCCAATGTCTGTATTAGCAGACCATGGATCATCAATTATTAATTCGTCCATTGCGCCAAAAAGCATTTCTAAAAAATTATTAACTATGTCTTCTTGTATGTATAGCATTCTTAGTGCTGAACAGCGTTGTCCAGCGGACTGAAATGAACTGGCTATGATATCTTTTACTGCTTGTTCTGGTAGAGCTGTACTATCTACTATCATAGCATTAATACCACCAGTCTCAGCAATTAATGATACATAAGGATTTCCTTTAGTTACAGAATTTTTATTTATTAATTTTGCAATTTTCGTTGATCCCGTAAAACATATCCCATCAATAAGTTTGCTAGTCACTAGTGCATTTCCTATGATGGGACCGTCCCCAATTAACAATTGCAATGAACTTTTTGGCACTCCTGCCTCATACATTAGCTCAACCGCTCGAATGGCAATTATTGGTGTTAAATCCGCAGGTTTGGCTAATACAGCATTTCCCACTGATAAAGCCGCAACTATTTGCCCTGTAAAAATAGCTAAAGGAAAATTCCATGGAGAAATACAAACAATTTTTCCACGTGGTTTTGAATTAATTAATTTATTAGCTTCAAATGAGTAATATCGAATAAAATCAACAGCTTCTCTAATTTCTGATATTGAATCACTTATAGTTTTTCCTGCTTCACGACATAATATTGCAAAAAATTCACTAAAGTTTTCTTCATATAGATCAGCAACCTTATTTAATATGATAGATTTTTCTTCATTTGTGATTGTCCAAAGATTTGCATTTTCTATTGATTTATCAACATCTAAGACAGTGGAATTCTTAACCTTGCCGACTATATCATTACTTTTATATGGATTTACAATTGATGTAATAGTACCTGAGGCTTCAGATACTATTTGGGACGATAATACCCATTTTTTATGTTTAAATTTTTCACGTTTTTTATTTATTTGATCTAGATCTGTAACATTATTTAGATCATATCCAGATGAATTAATTCTTGATGGTTGATATATTTCATGTGGTTTTATTACTTTGTTTAAATCAGAAATAGATGTTTTCCATTTATGTATAGGGTCTGATACAACTTCAGAAGAATTAATTTTTTTGTCTAATATTTGGTTTACAAAGGATGAATTTGCACCATTTTCCAATAATCTTCTGACTAAATAAGCCAGCAAATCATCATGGACACCAACAGGTGCATATATTCTACATTTTACCTTATGATTTTGAATTATATGACGATATAAAGCTTCTCCCATTCCATGAAGCCGTTGAAATTCATAATTTTTATTATTTTTTGCAATTTTAAGTATTGAAAAAATCGTATGAGCGTTGTGAGTAGCAAATTGTGGAAAGATATTATCTGTCATTTCAAATAGTTTACTCACGCATGCTAGATAAGAAATGTCTGTAGCAGCCTTTGATGTGAAAACTGGGAAATCTGACATGCCTTCAGATTGTGAAAGTTTTATTTCTGTGTCCCAATATGCTCCTTTCACTAGACGAACCATAATCTTTTGGCCATATTTTTTTGATAAAGCATAAAGCCAATCTATTACAACTAAAGTTCTTTTGCTGTATGACTGGACCACCACACCAAAACCATCCCAATCTGATAATTGAGGATTAGAAAACACTTTCTCGATTATATCTAAAGATAAGTCTAACCTTGATGCTTCTTCTGCATCAATATTTAAACCCATATTTGCTTTTTTTGCCATCAAAGCAAGATCAAATAAACGGTCTCCTAATATATCCAAAGCAGCATCTTTATGAACTAATTCGTAGCGAGGAAACAGAGCGGATAATTTTATTGAAATTCCTGGATTGGCTCTAATGTCATTATTTGTGCAATACTTTGATAAATGTGAAATAGTATCAGCATAAGCATTTGTATATGTGATTGCGTCTCTATTCGTTAAGGCGGCTTCTCCTAACATATCATATGAAAATGTATATCCATTATTTTGTTTTGATTTTCCTCTTTTAATAGCATTTTCAATTGATTGACCAAGTACAAATTGGTTGCCCATTTCTTTCATTGCAGCTCTTACTGCTTTTCTTATAAATGGTTCTCCAAACTTTTTAATTAAGGAATGAATACTATTATATATTTTTGGCTCTTTTGTATTCTTTAAGACTTTACCTGTGAGCATCAATGCCCATGTAGATGCGTTGACGAGTGTACTCTCAGAATTCCCAATATGTTCAACCCAACCTCTATCAGTAAGCTTGTCTTTTATTAAGCTATCAATAGTTGCAACATCTGGAACTCTTAAAAGCGCTTCAGCTAAACACATTAAAGAAATACCTTCATCGTTTGAAAGCCCATATTCTGCTAAGAAGACTTCCATAACTCCAGGATTTTTATCTAGCCTTAGTATGTCTACTAATTCAGACGCTTTTAAAGCAATTTCTTTTTTTTCATTGCTTTGTAATCTTACCAAATTAATTAATTCTGGAACTAATATTCCTTCATCAATTAGATGGTGCTGTCGTATTTTTTTCCTAATTTGATTTAATGCATTCATAAAAATAGCCTTTGTTTGCACTTATTCTAATACATATGATATAGATTTAGAGACTAAATATTCTGATTTTGTATTAATATTAGTTTTATTTCAGATAGATATTTAGATATAATGACTAAAATAAAGGAAAATTTAGTTAAATGGATAAAATAGATTTCAGAATATTGAAGATACTGGAAAAAGATGGGCGAATAACTAACTCAGATTTATCAGAAAGGGTTGGTCTTTCAAAAACTCCATGCCAGTTAAGAGTTAAAAGTTTAATAAAAAGTGGCATTATTAAGGGCTTTAAAGCTGTTCTAAATAATAGCAAATTAGATCAAAATCACATTGCTTTCACCGAGGTGAAACTTAACGACACAAGAGATATAGCTCTAAAATCGTTCAACAAAGCAGTACAAGAGATTCCAGAAATTGAACAATGTCATATGATTGCTGGAAAATTTGATTATCTTTTAAAAGTTCGAACAAAAAATATAATGGATTATCGACATGCCTTAGGCGAAAAAATTTCATCTTTGCCTTGTGTATCAAACACATCAACACATGTCGTTATGGAAGCTATTAAAGAATGAGACTTCAATATTAAAATTTCAAAAAAGTTTTAACTGTTTATTAATTGATACTTTTGATTTTTGACTAGTATTCAATTTTCTTTTTGACTTAGATTTTCTACTGCCATGTTTTTCAAATACCAAACGTGACTCATATTTAAACATTTCATTTTTTCTTACATTAGAGATCTTTTGTTTCGCAATTCGTGCCTCATGTTCATGATCCACAATAGGAAATGGATAATCACGTCCAATTTGTACATTGCAATTATCTACCAAATTATTGTGATATTTCCATGGTTCATGTATAAATTTCTCAGGTAGATCCTTTAACTCTGGAACCCATTTTTTAATAAAATGACCATTTATATCATGCTCAATAGATTGTTTTATTGGGTTATAAACTCGCATTGCATTTATACCAGTCACACCGGATTGCATCTGCAGTTGGCTAAAGTGAATACCCGGTTCAAAGTCTGTGAAAAGCTTCGCCAAGTAATTGCCTGATAGACGCCAATCAATCCAAAGTTGATAACTTGCAAAACTTACTAACATTGCCCTCATTCTAAACGTAATCCATCCCTCAGATATTAAGTTTCGCATACATGCATCAACAAAAGGATAACCAGTGTTACCTTTAGACCATGCAAGGAATTTATAGTCATCAGGGTCAATTTTACGCAAATTTTCAAAAGCCGAATGCATGCAATGTGTTTCAATATTTGGTTGAGATTCAATTTTTTGTATAAAATGACAACGCCAAGCTAATCTTGAATTAAAGGCTGACAAATTTCTACCATAAATTTTTTTATCATTATCACAAAACTGTAATCGACGTTTTTTTATCGATTGGACAATTTCTCTTACTGATAAAGATCCCCAAGTTAAGTGTGCTGATAATCGAGAACAATATTTTTCTGATTTTCCAGGTGCCGATATATGATATAAATAATTGCTAGACCTCTCATTTAAAAAACTCTTCAAATCACATATTGCTTTAATTCTTCCACCCCTTTGTACTCTTCCAATGATGGGAGTACCAAATAATTCATCATCTTTATTGGGTATTTTACTGTAAATATTTTTTTTGATTGGATTAATATAATCAGGTTTTGGATAAATTTTTTCTGACATTCTTTTGTTGCGAATTTTAGACCATTCATCTCGTGATAAAAGTTTTCTAACAACTCCGTTTGATGGGTATTCCTTCTGACCTATAGCATTTTTTTTGCACCAAACTTGAACTCTTTTGTCACGCTCGTATGTCCACATATTGCCAGTCTCTTCATGAGAATATATGTTAATTATATCAAATTTTTCACTTATCTGTGTAAAGATATCTACAACATCACCTGTTTGTACAATTAAAGGCTGACCTAAGTCATTTAATTCATTATTTAAATCAACAAGACAGTCATATATGAAGTGCCAATGCTTACGTGAACTGCTCTCAGTTTCCCAATAATCTGGCTCTACTACATAAATCGGTAATATAGGGGTATTCTGCTGTGAAGCATTCAATAAAGGTGCATGGTCGTTAGTTCTGAGATCTCGTTTGAACCAAACAATATTTATAGCATCAAGTGTTCTTTTCACGTTTACATCTTTCAGAACAATATTTTACTTCATTCCATACATTTTTCCATTTTTTACGCCATGTGAATGGACGATCGCATTTTACACAAACTTTAGTGGGTAAGTTAGATTTTTTCATTTTTATCAATATGTTTAAGAAAAATATTACTATCAGATTTAATGGCTTCATACTTATCTGATTTCATTTTATCTAAATTTCTATAAATAAGACCCATTCTAGGATTATTTCTTAGCTTAGTTTCATTCCTTATTAAAAAATCCCAATATAAATAATTAAATGGACATGCATCTTCTCCAGTTTTTGAACTCACTTTGTAATGGCAATTTTTACAGTAGTTTGACATTCTATTTATATAAGCACCACTAGCAGCATATGGCTTTGATGCCAGAATGCCGCCATCTGCATATAAAATCATACCTGTTACATTTGGCAACTCAACCCATTCATATGCATCTGAGTAAACTGAAAGATACCATTCATGAACATCATCTGGATTAATACCAGCCAATAAAACAAAATTACCAAGCACCATAAGTCTTTGTATATGGTGTGCATAAGAGTTTTCTTTTGTTTCATTAATGCATTGTTTCAAACAATTCATGTCAGTTTGGCCTGTCCAATAGAATTCAGGTAATTTTCTGTGTGCTTCCAAAAAGTTTTCACTTTTGTAAGCTGGCATTTTATACCAATACACACCTCTAATATATTCTCTCCATCCCAAAACTTGCCTTATGAAACCTTCAACAGCATTTAGTGGCGCTCTATTGTCGTAATAAGCTCTTTCTACAGCCTTTATACATTCTAATGGTGTGAGTAGGCCGCAATTTAAATAAAAACTTATATGACTATGAAACATCCAAGGTTCACCCTCAACCATGGCGTCTTGAAAATCACCAAACATAGATAATCGCTTATCTATAAATTCATCTAATACAACCAAAGCTTGCTGTCGTGTCACTGCAAAGTTAAATGGTTTTAAATCTCCAAAATGGTCATTGAAAGACTTTTCAACAAGATTAATAACCTCCATTGTAATTTTATCAGGTTGTGTTGAATAACTTTTAGGAACATCCAAACCATTTTTTGGTGGTTTTCGGTTTTCGCTGTCAAAATTCCATTGACCCCCAATAGGTTCATCACCTTCCATCAAAATATCGTATTTCCGTCTCATATTTCGATAAAAATACTCCATCCTGAGCTGTTTTCTGTCACTTGCCCAAGTGTTGAATTCATCAGTAGAGCAAAGAAATCTATCATCATCTCTTATTTCAACAGGAATATTTAACTTATTTTCCCATTCTAGGATTTCTGAGTACAATCTAAATTCGTTTGGTTTTGTGACAACAATTTTTTCATGATTATTAGTGCGAATAGCTCTTTTCACTTCGCCGAAAAGGCTACCACTATTTCCTGAATCATCATATTTTATGTAAGTTAAATTGTAGTTCAAACCTTCAAGAAATTTTGAAAAATGTCGCATAGCAGAGAATAGAAAGGCTATTTTTTTCTTGTGGTGTTTAACATACGTTGCTTCAGATTTTACTTCACAAATTAAAATATTGTCATTTAATTTATCTACGTCTCGTAAACAGGATATAGTTTCACTAAGTTGATCACCTAATATTAGCCTTAATGTCATCGTGTACACCCTTAGAATTAGCTACAACTACACATGACAGTTATATCGATCACATTGAATTGTATTAACTATATATGGCTCAAAAACATTTCTTTTCTACTTATTAAATTATCTGGTTAGGTTGGATAATTGTTTTTATCAAGCAAATCTACTGATAATCCAGTTTCAGCGCTCTTTTGTGCTGCTAATCCCATCGCAACTGCTTTCCACCCATCAAGAAGCGAAACTTCAGGCAACTGTAAGTTACCTCTAACTAATTCAAGGAATTTTTGATGCTGAAAAAAGGTTGATCCATTATGATCACCTGCATTTAGTAACTTTTCATCTACAAATATATCTTCATGTATTGGCCCTTGAGGTTTTCTTGGGCTAATAATTAATTGTGGAATTGGGGCAGGGCCAAGATGCTCAGGCCAAAACCT
>ENA-UZWY01001639-UZWY01001639.1-metagenome-genome-assembly--contig:-Day-2--50m-contig-1639_pt3 | contig 11375 bp, 16 predicted proteins | sample MGYA00260341_ERZ794901 | MGnify/ENA metagenome assembly ERZ794901 | reverse complement strand
ACAAAGACGGATACAACAAAAATGGTTTTAATAATAAGGGATACAACAAAGATGGATATGATAATCGTGGTTTTTCTCTTGATGGAATTCATCTGGATACAAAAATAAATTTTGATAACGACGGATACAATAAAAAAGGATACAACATAGATGGTTTTCGTAAAGATGGTTACAACAAAAAAGGATACAACATAGATGGTTTTAACAAAAATGGATATGACAAAGATGGATATGATTTAGATGGTTACAANNACTATGATCGTTATGGGTATGATAAAAATGGATTTGATGTGCACGGATATGATTTAGATGGATATGATAACAATGGGCACAACAAAGATGGATATGATAGACTCGGATATGATCACTTAGGTTATGATAAAGACGGATACAACAAAGATGGATATAACAAATTTAATAAAAATAAAACTGAAGTAAAAAATGATTAAAAAAATTAGATTATTCTGATTGTGGTTTGTTCTGTTTTGCCCATTCCTCATACATTTTCATTAATTCATCTACGTCCTTTCCGTCTTCAGAATATGTGACAATCACTCCAAATGTGCCTTTTTTATCGTGACCTCTTGCAAAATATCCCCAAAATGAGTCTGGTAATTTCTGAAAACTGTTTGAATCGTGTGATACGCCTATCAGATTATTTCCAATAACTTCAATGACTTTTTTTGCATCTTCTTTCTCAATCATAATCTATGATTAACTTGTTATAATAAAAATCTGAATATCTGTGCCTACATTGACAGTATGTCCATTTTTACAAAAAACTTATTGCTATCATCAGCAATTTAGATCAACTTGGATTGTCTTCAATGCGATGGAAAAGGAAAGTTCATGAATGAATTTGGTTTAATGGAAAAATGTTCTTTCTGTAAAAATCCTGATTTAAGTTTCAGTTAGGATTTTTCTATTTTTTTATTTTAACACAACAAGAAAAGAAGGTGGAAAACATTGAACGTAAATGTATCCTAACATGAATTGTTCTCCTTACTCACCACTCTACGACGCAGAAATGATGGTTTCTTGCTAATTACACTATGTAAAAATAATATTTAAGAATGATCCTGTTTCTTAACTATTTTGTATCATTAAGCATTATTTCCTACTGATGTGGCCACATTTTTTACATTCATATCTAATATCTTCATTTTTTAATTCGTTTTTTCGTATTAACACCTTGACTGATTCATGGCATTGCTTACAAACTCCATTGGGAAAATTACTATCATTCATGAATTTACTATTGATTTACTGAATATAACCAACACTAGAACTTTTTTAGTTATTAAAATTAAATTTATGATTTTGCAATATCATAATCTTCTTTCCCATTACCAAATTTTTGTGTAATGATTTTTACTCTGTATTTTTTACCTCTTTGAATATCTTGAGATAATACTGTGGGTTTGCCATTATCATAAAATTTTGCAACTATCATTTTTCTTGCTGTGTAGAATTTCTTAATTCCATCAAATTCTTCCTCGGTTTCAATATTTATTTCGGTGATTGTTTCTTTTCCTACTTTACGTTCAACCTTTTCTACTTTCACAATTGTGAAAACTCCTTTGTCATCTAATTTTGAAAGTGAAGATTCGTTCATATCTAATATTTTTGAACTTTTTTGATGATAAGCGTTTTTCTATTTAATATCTCCATTTTCTCTCTCAATAGGCATAAAATTTTGAATTCATGACTTTTTTTAGATTATAATATAGTTAATTTTAAAATTAATTGTTTCTAGTGATACGTGCTAAGATGAGGATCTATATCGTGTCATTAGAAACATACTGAAATTAAATTTAGTATTTTTTTGGCTTTCTTTTCTTTGTATCGTTTTGTTGTTTCTTTTTATAATTTTTAACTCGTTGTTTTTGCTCTGCTTCTTTTTGTCCTTTACGTTTCCTTGTATCTGGTTTTCTTTTTGATCCGCCCATGTTGATTTCCTATTTTTTTATAATTTATTAACTATCTTTAGTTGAGCGATAGTAACTAAACCAATTATTATCAAGATACTGGCAATTGCTAAAGCGTATTCAAATGATGGATATGCAAAATAGATGATCAATACCATAATGCCCATAATGAAAAAACTAGATATTCCTCCTACTGCTAAATTTGTCATAATTTTAAATTAAAACACCGCTTAATCAAACTTCGTCGTTTTTTGAATTCATCTTTTTCCCTGTAAGATGTATTCCATTACTTCCTGGTGTTTTTTATAATAACCCACGTATCTTAAGCTAATTTTGGATAGACTTGTAGTAGCCTATGTTTATTCCATGTACTCTTTGCAAGAAAATCATGCCTTTTGATGAACGAAGAATTAGGAATCAACATTCCTACCACAGGTCATGTGTGTGGCACGTTGCTCACTTGATTCCTTTGGAGACTTTCTTTTGAAAATTCATTGTACCTTATGTACAAAGGAGATTAGATTGAAACCCCAGATACGAAATAGTCGTTGGTATCATAAGAAATGTGCAATCAAGGTAGATTTATTGCTAAATTAGATTCAAAGTAGGTTGATGAGTGATGAATTATCACAACAAGAAAAAGATCTTGTATCTGAAATTACCGACGCCATGAAAGATGAGGGTTATACAGAAGATGAAGTTAAACAGGGTCTAGAACTTGCATATCATATAAGGACAAAAGTAAAGTCAAAAAATGATACACTTTCAGATTGTTGTGAATAAAAACAGAAATGTGTTACTTATTTTTGGAATGTTATGATGTTATCAAAAGAATGTACTGTGGTAACCGAAGTTACCACAGGAGAATTTTTGTTTAATCGCCATTGCTCCTTTGGAGAGTTATCATGGGCTACTAAACATACCAATTCTCACGGCGTGCAAATTGTAATTTTATGAACTCTTAGGTTCACAAAAAGGTTGGTATTTCATTAATTGTATGATTTTATAGTTACAAGAATATGCTTAATCTTAAAGTAAAATCATTCCAAATGCTTGTGCAAGAATGGCGATGACTGTAATAATTACAATTTTTACACCTAGTTTCAAGACAATTCATTAAGAATGTAAGGAGTACTTGTTTTTTGTGTAATCTCTCACATTTGGATCTGTTTAATTCATTTTTATTATAATTTTAAAAATTATTTTGAAATGATTTTTTTGGTTTTCAAAAAGGACTTGTCCTTTGAAGTACAAGGATTCATGTTGTGAAGTCTTTTTTTGTAGGTCATTCTTCCTCTTCAATCCCTTGTTTTGATATCTTCTCTATTGTTGTAAGGATATCTTCTTGTGACATACCTTGAGCTTTCATTCTTGCCATGATTTCAGTTACAATGCCTTCCATCATTTCCTTTTTCTTTTCAGGATCTAACATGTCAGGTCTAGAATTGAGTAATATTTGAAACGTTTGAGCTGGTTGTAATCTGTCTGTTTTTGACTTGCTTATGGTGATAATCTGTCTGGATCCCTTGGATACAATACTACTTCACGAACATTATCAATTCCAATTAATGTCGTCATGAGTCTATCTAATCCCATTCCCCANNCCCATTCCCCAACCTGAATGTGGTGGCATTCCCCAATCAAATGTCTTAAGATGATCTTCAAATTGTGCCGGATCTAAACCTTGTTCTGATAATCTTGCTTTTAGTAATTCTGAGTCATGAAGTCTGGTTCCACCTGATGATAATTCTAGATATCCATATTGCAAATCAAAGGAACGTGAAAGTGTTGCATCTTCATCTTTTTCTCTAATGTAAAATGGTTTTAGTTTCATTGGCCAATCGGTTAAAAAGTAAAAGCCTGGATGATTATCTCCAATTATTCTTAGATGTGAATCTAATAAATCGTCACCAAATTCAATTTTCTCACCTGCTTTCTTGAGCTCTTCTACGCATTGACTATAGGTAATTCTTTCAAATGGTGCAGATGGAATTTCTATTATATGTTCGATTGATTCTTGTTCTTTTTTACAATTTTCTGCAGTAAATGTGTAAACTGCAATTACTAATGCTTCTAAGACATCCATCACATCTTCATAATCCATAAATGCTGCTTCTATATCGATACTGGTAAATTCTGTTAGATGTCTTCCTGTATGTGAATTCTCTGCTCTGTAAAAGTTTGAAATTTCAAATACCCTTTCTAATCCAATTGTCATTTGTTCTTTGTATAGTTGAGGACTTTGTGCTAGATATGCTGTTTTTCCAAAGTAGTCTAATGAAAATAAATCTGCCCCTCCTTCACTTGCACTTCCAATGATTTTTGGTGTTGTAATTTCGATGAATTTTTTTTCTACTAGTGTTTTACGTAATGCTTGTAATACATAATGTCTTAATTTAAAAATTGAAGCTGTTTTTTGATTTCTCATATCTAATGCACGATGATTTAATCTTGTATCAATATTACTTTCTAATCTTCCAATTGGATCTACTGGTAATGGATGAATCGCTTTTGCTAGAACTTCAATTTCTTCAGCTTTTATTTCAAATGCAAAATCCCTTGCTTTAGTTTCTTGAACAATTCCTTTAATTCTTACAGCACTTTGACGATTTATTTCTCCCAGGTTGTCATTTAATTCTCCTTTAACAATTACTTGAGAAATTCCTGAAATATCCCGTAGTGTTATGAATGACATTTTTCCCAATTTTCTAAGGTCCTCTATCCATCCGCCTAAGACTACTTGTTTTCCAATTAATTCTTCACTTAATTCTGAAATATCGTGTGTTTTTACAAAAACCATATCTTTCATTTATCCTCAAATTCTATCTCAATGTCAAGGTTTCGGGCATTTTTGACAATTTCTATGACTTTTTTGGTATCAATTGGGAATTTTGGCGTCCATTTTCCTGAAACAATTGCTTTAGTTTTTTGAACCCCTTCTGCCCAAACTACATTAATTGCTAAAATTTTAGTTGGAAAAAATAGATCTTCTATGAATTTTTTATCTGTCTCGTCTGATTCTACCAACCAAATTTTCTCTTTGAATTGATCTTGAATTAATCGGTATAATGTTCTGCTTTGCCGAATTGCCATTATGTCGTTTTTTGCTAATGATAAAATGAAATTGCCTTGAAATTCCTTGCAAGAAAATAGTGAAAAATTTTCTATTTCTTTATTTGATTTAGCAATTTTTGCTAATGTTATTGATGCTTCTACATCTGCTTTAGTTAATTCACCTTTGTCTACTTTTGCCTCGCATTGAGGACAAAGTACCGCATTTTTTGCATCAAAGCCACATATTGGAAAAATCATTTAAATCGATTTTTTATTTCTAATAATGTTGTTTATATCCCTTAGTGAAAAACAAAAATCCTAGTTTGGATCTAAAAAAGATATGACTTTACTATCAATTAATGGATTATCTTCTCGATATTCCTCTTCTGCAGGCCCTGTATATGCTGTTGATGATGTTGATTTTGAATTAGATTCTGGGGAGTCTTTGGGGATTGCAGGTGAAAGTGCATGTGGAAAAAGCACTTTGGGGCTATCTTTGATAAGGATGCTTTCTGGTGGAAGTAGTTTTGGAAAAATTATTTTTGATGGTGATTCTATTTTAGATCTTTCTGAATCTGAATTTAATGATACTCTTCGTTGGAAAAAAATTTCTATGATTTTTCAAGGTGCAATGAATTCTTTGGATCCTGTATTTACAATCCAGCAACAATTTGATGAAATTATAAAACAACACAAGTTTGTTGGAAATTCAAATGAATTAATTTTAAATTCAATTAATTCAGTTAATTTGAATGATGATGTTTTAAAAAAATATCCCCATGAATTAAGTGGAGGAATGAAACAAAGAGTGATTATTGCAATGGCTTTAATTTTAAAACCCAAGTTTGTAATTGCCGATGAACCTACTACTGCCTTGGATGTTTTAATTCAAGCACAAATTATGAATTTACTGAAAAAATTAAAAAAAGATGGCATGTCTTTTATGATGATTACCCATGATTTAGCTGTTTTATCTGAAATTGCAGATAAAATTGGAATAATGTATGGTGGGCAAATGGTTGAATTTGGCTCTTCTCACGAAATTTATAAAAATCCAAAACATCCATACACTCAAGGACTTTTAGAATCTATTCCAACTCTCAAAGGTAATGCTCCAAAATATATTCCTGGAACTCCTCCAAGTTTGCTTGATACTCCGTCTGAATGCCGGTTTATTGATAGATGTCCATTAGCAATTGAAAAATGTAAACAACTTCCACCTAAATTTAAAACTGATACTGGTTATGTTCGATGTTGGCTTTATGATGATGAAAAATAATTATTTTGAATTTAGATATTGTTCATCTATTTTTTTTAAATATGTTTCTTGAATTAAGATAGTTTCTCTTTCTATTATGTTTCTACAAATCATTTTTGCATATTTTATCAAGTCTTCATCTTGATGATTATTTTCAAATAAATTTATTTTTTTTAACACATTTTGTTCAAATTCCATAGTGTTGTGAAGCTCTTTACTAATTACCTCTATTTCCATTTGTTCATAATTTTTAGGTTTTCTTGAACTAATTTCCTCAATTAATTTTTTAAGATCCTCCATGTTTTGCAATTTCTCTTTTGATACTTTAATTTTGATTTTCTTTTTTATGTTCTAAAATATGTTTTAATCCCTCTGCCATGCTGAGGGAATCTAAATCAATTTCACAATATGGGCATTTCACGATGTTTCTAATTCTATGAATGCTTTTTTACAATTGGTAGGCATGAATCTATAATCCTTAACATTTCTGACCTGATCACTTTTTTATCTATTGAGACCCATACTATGGCTTTCTTGATTGCAAATGATATTGTTTGTACTTTCTTACGTTCTTCCCACACAAATTCAACTTCACCTAAATTTTTGTCAAAGAATGCTTCTAGATCAGAATTCATGGCAATATGTGAAAATTGATACTTGGTATTTTTATCATCTAGTAATGGGGTTAATTGCTGCCTTCGGGAATGTGCAAGTAACTCTCCTCTTTCTCCTATCACTCCTACAAATCTGATAAATGGGCTTATAGCGCTGATATTATCACAAATTAATTTAAATTTCTTAGTTGTCATGTAACTTCTCCGTTTTTATTGTATTTTAATCCTGTCGTTGATTCTAATTCGTTTTTAATTTAACTTTCTGGTAATATTTTTAAAATATTGATCCTAATCCTAATACTACAATAATTGTTTTAATTATTTTACCTGATATCATAAAGATTAAAAATTTTACAAATTTCATTTTTTTTATTCCTGCTGAAATTAAAATTAAATCCCCTATGATTGGAATCCATGCTGCAAAAAATATTGCACTCCATCCAAATTTATCTAATATTTTATTGTGTTTTTCATTTTGTTTTTCTGTGTCTGATTTTTTTCTCATTTTTTTAATTAATTTATTTCCTCCAAACCCTATGAAATAATTTAAAATTCCTCCAATGGTTGATCCTATAATCAATGCAATTGCTACCAGACCAATATTTTCTCCTCCTATCAATAGTGCTGACGTTAAAATTTCTGTAGGTAGTGGTATCGCTGTAGCTGATAATAATGAATTTAAGAATAATCCAATTATTCCGTATTCTTGAAATGTATTATTATTTAGTATTTCTTGGATTTGCTGATAATATTCTATGAATAATTCTAAACTCATGACTATTCTGCTTTACTATGTTTATTATTCACTTTGATTGGAAATTGTTCGTTTTGATTAAATATCGCCTAAAATTCATTTGATTAATGGAGTTAACTGATATTTTTCCGTTTGCTCCTGATGATGGTTATCTGATTCTAATTTTAGTTAATTTTATCGGTTCTCTTATTCCCTTTGTACCTCTACCTGGATTTCTATTGTTGGCAACAATGTCTGTAGGTTCTGGATATGACTTACATTTGTTGGCTATATTATCTGCTGTTAGTGCTGCAGTTGCAAAACAAATTATATTTTTTGTAAGTTTTAGTGGCCGTAAAATTATGAATCATAAAACTAGAAAAAGAATGCGTCCTTTTGAAAGATTAGTAAAAAAATATGGTGCAGCTGCTGCATTTTTTGCTGCTGCAACGCCAATGCCTGATGATATAATTTTCATACCTTTGGGACTTGCAAAATATAATCCAAAACGATTCTTTGCTGCAACTCTTGCTGGGAAACTTGTTTTAAGTTACATTATTGTATTCATTTCCCATTATGTTGGATTATCGTTTATTGAACCATTTTTAGAAAATGTTGATGATGCTACACCTGTTTATGTTGGCTTTCTAATTTTTGCTGCAGCAATGACTGGTGTAATTATTTTAGTTTTAAAATTAGATTGGCAGAGAATAATGGTCAAATTTGCTCCTTGGACATTGGATGAAAATTCTGATGATGATATTGATGATGATACTGTTAAAAACAATGAAAAATAATTCTATATTTTAAAATTCCAAAGCATTTCTTTTCCATTTTTTATTCCTATTCTAGTTGATTTTTTAATTTTTTTAATTTCTAACCCTTCTTCAATGTATAATTTTGATTTTTTTGTTAAATCTATTCCATAATGCTTCTTTGTTATTTCTAATGCTTGTGTGAGTTTTGCAGGACCATTTGTTAAATTTTTTAAATTCTCGATATTTCTATTTTCTTGCATTTTTTTAATTCCTTTTTTTGGAATAATTCCTCGAATTAATACTGCTCCTGCAGGTGTTTTCATTTTTTTGGCTACAACATTGAAACAATAGTGCATACCGTATGTAAAATAGACATATGCAATTCCTACTTCTCCAAACATTACCTTGTTTCTATTTGTGATGCTTCTAAATGCATGACTGGCAGGATCATCTTTATGCCTATATGCTTCTGTTTCACTGATAATTCCTGATATTTCATAATTGCCTATTTTTCTAGTTAATTTTTTCCCTAGTAGTTCTTTTGCTACAATCACTGTGTCTCTTTGATAGAATTTTTTAGGAAGTATATTCAATGTTTATTTTAATTTCTTTTCCATCTTTTATCTCTTCTATTAATTTAAACAACTTTTTCATATCTTTTTTCAACACACTAATTAATTTTTGATTATAGATTGTAGCAGCTGGATGAATTGTTAGAAAATATAATTGATTATTTTTTCTAACAATTTTTCCTCTAAATTTTATGATTTCTTTTCCATCTAATAATGAATTAAATGCAGTATTTCCTAAAATACAAATTATTTTTGGTTTAATAATGTCTATTTCTTTTCTAAGATAATTTTTACATGTGTCTCTTTCCATTACTGTTGGAACTCTATTTTTAGGTGGCCTGCATTTCACAATATTTGTTATATACACCTCATCTCGAGTAATTCCTGCATTTTCAAGTGCAATTGTTAATTTTTTCCCTGCAATACCTATGAATGGTTCTCCATGAATATCTTCATTTTTCCCAGGTGCTTCTCCAACAAAAATTACATCTGATTTGAAATTTCCTTTACCTGGAACTGAATTATTTCTTGTTTGACTAAGTTCACAATTTGTACATTCTATTACTTCTTTTTTTATCTTCTCTAATTTTTTGCTCATACTAATTTACACTTTTCACTGTTGCAGTTCCTCGAATTGTGGGGCCTCCATTTCCCATAATCATTGATTGCATGGGATCTCCTTTACCGCAATTAGTTATTGGTCTTACTGTGAAATCATTTCCACATGCATTGATTGAATTAAAAAATTCTGGTGCTGTACCCATTACAATTACATCTCTTTGCAAATCTGTTAATTCTCCATTTTTTATTTTTTGTGCATATTGACAAGATATACTCCAATTATGTCTCTTCATGTCAATTGATGGTATTTTCATATTTGAAATATAGTACCCATTTTTTACGTCTTTGATTATTTCGTCTACTTTTTGATCTCCGTTAGCAATACATGTGCATGCCATACGAATTAATGGCATATATCGATAATTTGTTGCTCTCATATTGCCTGTAGGCACTGTGTTGAATACTTCTGAAGTCTCTCTATTTTGCATATGATTTTTTAAAATCCCTTTTTCTATTAAACTCGTTTTTTTGGTTTTTACTCCTTCATCGTCAAAATAATACCATCCTAAACTTTCTTTAATTGTAGGATCATCGAATACATTCAGATTTTCTGAACCTATCTTTTCTCCTATCTTTCCTTTCCACCAAGCTCCACCTGCCCACGCCATTTCTTTTCCTAACACTCTATCTGCCTCAGATGGGTGCCCTAGTATTTCATGTGTAAGTAATGAAACAAAATCTGGATTCATTACTACTGTTGTTGTTTCTTCTTTTACTGGTTTTGCTGAAATTAACTGTGAAGCTTTTTTAGAAATATGTGCTGCACTATGTTGAGCTTTATTTGAAATTCTTTCTAATCCTCCTCTTCCTCCTTCTGTAATATTCACTGATTGTGTTTGACCTGATTCATGTGCTGTAGCAACCATTTCTATTATTACATCTGTAAAATTTTGTAAAATTTCTGAACCTTCAGTATTTGTAAAATATTTTGAATTAATTGTATAATATGGATTTGTAATTGATTTTATTATTTTTGATGTATTTTTAATTATCTTATCACATTCTAAACCTATTTTTATTAATTCATTAGTTCCTGGCTTTTTTAAAACAGGAAAATTAATTTGTTTTTTGTTAATTGAATTTTTATGTAATCTAATTTTATTTTTTTGATATATGTGTGTGTGTTCTGAATTTTTAATTGTATTGTCTAAAATTTCTTTAATTTCATCAAATGAATTTGGGTTTGTTATGGAGCAAAAACTCCATGATCCATTTTTAATTAATCTAACTCCTATCCCTTTATCTTCAGAATTTCTAATATGCTCAATTTCCCCATTTTCAATTAATATTGATTTTTTTACTTGTTGTTCTGCTCTGGCATCACAATACTGAACTCCTGATTTATCTGCATATTTTATTATTTTATCTGTAAGATCCTGTAATTTTTCTTCCATGTTTCACAAATTTTGATCAGTTCTAAATCTTGTTCTATTGATGGCTGGAAATTGCAGGCATGGTGAAATAATATTCGTCTTCAAATTCATAGTCCACTATGTTCTTTTTTCTTAAAAATTCAAAATAGTGTGTACAATTTTCGTAAAATTGTTTATTTTTTGTTATTTCTTGATACATGATTTTATTGTAATTTTTACAATTTTTTAGCGAGAGTGAGTCATTTTGATCCTTGATGTTTGTTTTCTTTAACTAGATACGATTGGACATTTTTTATATTCAAAGATTGATTACATTTCATGACTACTATTGTTGCTGATACCAGTGTTATAATTAATGGAAATCTTTCTGAACAAATTGAATCTGGTTCTATTCGAAATTCTGAAATCATTATTCCTCAAGCTGTATTTGATGAACTTCAATCTCAAGCTTCAAATCATAAACA
>ENA-UZWY01025750-UZWY01025750.1-metagenome-genome-assembly--contig:-Day-2--50m-contig-25750_pt1 | contig 11483 bp, 9 predicted proteins | sample MGYA00260341_ERZ794901 | MGnify/ENA metagenome assembly ERZ794901 | reverse complement strand
TGTTGAATATATTCAACTACCTATCTTTACGTGCTGTTTTATCTGTTATTACAGCACTAACAATTTCATTTATATTTGGCGGTTGGTATATTAAAAAATTAGGTGACTATAGTTTTGGGCAGTATGTTCGAGCGAATGGCCCCACAACACATATAGAAAAAATGGGTACACCCACAATGGGTGGAGGATTAATTTTAATATCAATTTTAATTTCAACATTGCTATGGGCAGATCTTTCGAATACTTATATATGGCTTATGATTTTTGTTACGACATCATTTGGTGCGATTGGTCTGGTTGATGATTATGGTAAAATAAAACATAAAAGTTCTGATGGTATGTCGGCATTAACTAAATATTTTTTACAGTCGTTTGTTGCTATCGTTGTTGCCTTGTACCTTTTTTTAAATGCAAATTCTTCGCAAGAAACTTCTCTGTTGATTCCATTTGTTAAAGATTTGAGTATACCGTTAGGCTTTATTGGATTTACAATTTTGACCTATTTAGTCGTGGTGGGAAGTAGTAATGCCGTTAACCTAACAGATGGGCTGGATGGGTTAGCAATCATGCCAGCAGTAATGATCATTAGTGCTCTAGGTATTTTTGCTTATTTAGGGGGAAATGTTATTTTCTCTAATTATCTAGACATACCATATATTAAAGGTGCTGGTGAACTAGTTATTTATTGTGCAGCCCTTGCGGGTGCAGGGCTTGGTTTTCTTTGGTTTAATGCATATCCAGCAGAGGTATTTATGGGAGATCTTGGCTCTCTATCTATCGACGCTGCAATGGGGACAATTGCAGTTATTGTAAGACAAGAAATTATCTTACTACTTATGGCAGGTATTTTTGTAGTTGAGACAATTTCGGTCATACTTCAAATTTCATACTTTAGATATTCAAAGAAAAAATATGGAAAAGGAAGAAGAATTTTTTTGATGGCACCGTTGCATCATCATTTTGAGAAAAAAGGGTGGAAAGAAACGCAAGTTGTCGTAAGATTTTGGATAATAACAATGATGCTCGTTCTTATTGGTCTAGCAAGTCTTAAAATTCGTTAATGGATATAAAAAAAACCTCACAAAGCTCAACACTTAGAGAAATTGAGCATATTTTAATTGTAGGTTTAGGAAAATCAGGTTTATCCTGTGTCAATTATTTAACCAAACAAATAGAATTCAAAAAAAAATTATTTGAAATCAGTGTCTACGACAAAAATAAAATAGTCAAAGAACAAAAGAACCTATTAAAAAATCACGATATAAAAGAATTTTTTACAGGTGATATAAAATTTGAATTTATAGATAAAAAGTCCCATATATTTTTAAGTCCTGGAGTCAGTCCAACCGAGGTAAATAAATTCAATCAAAAATTTAGTATCATCAATGATATTTCTTTATTTTTAGAACATTTGTCAAATAATTCAAATAATTTAAAAGTTATTGGTATTACAGGAACAAATGGAAAGACAACCACCTGCTTATTTTTAGAACATTTATTAATAAAGTCTGGATATAAGGCAAAAGCATCTGGAAACCTTGGTAATTCTCCTTTAGATTTAATCGGCAAGCTAAGGGATTTAGAGGTTGTAGTTCTTGAAATTTCAAGTTTTCAATTAAATCCCTTTAAGAAAAATGGGTTTCCAGGGAAGGAAATTGATGTAGGAGTTTTTCTGAATTTTACTGAAGATCATTTAGATGTGCACGTCAGTATGGATGATTACTTACAATCAAAATTAGCTTTATTAAAATCAAGTAAAAGACAAGTTATTAATGCCAGCTTATTAAAGAAAATACCTAAGAGGTTTAATGATATTACATTCATGCATAAAGATGAAAAATATACTGAGAATCAGATTTTGGAGAAAATATCAAAAGAAAAATATATTATTTGTTCTATTAAAAATAGTAAATTCATTATTAATAATAATGATTTTGAGGTGTGTATTAAAGAATCTAAATTATCGGGTGATCATAATGAATTAAATATTGCTGCAGCTTTCGCTGCATTTAGGTGTTTGGATACAACTTTTTCAAATTACCATGATGTAATAACAAGCTTTAATATGGCTCCTTACCGCATTGAATGTATAAGGGATGTTAATGGCATCAAATTCTATAACGATTCTAAAGCTACGAATGTAGCGTCAACAATTGCAGCATTACAATTTTTTAAGGATAAAAATGTCTTTTTAATTGCTGGGGGTGATAGCAAGCAATTATCTATGGAACCATTAAAAAAATATTTAAATAAAAATGTGCCCCATCTGTTTTTGATTGGAAAAGACGCTTTAGTAATTAAAAAAATATTTGAAAAACTAAACAATCTTAAAATTTCTATATGTAATGATCTAGCTGTTGCTGTAAATGAGGCATTTGATCTAGCTGCTGTTGGAGATATTATTCTGCTATCTCCATCTTGCTCAAGTCATGATATGTACCAAAATTATATTGAACGGGGTGAGCATTTTAATAAAATAGTCCGCTCATTAAAAAATTGAAAATTTTTTCTGCACAAACTAATTACAATTTGCCAATTTATGATTATCACTTGGTATGGGCCACACTTCTTCTTTTAGGTGTTGGACTTGTAATGGTTTATTCCTCATCGGTTGATATGGCAGCAAGTAGTAAGGCACTTAATTTTAATAGCTATTATTACTTGATAAGGCAGTCGATATATATATTGATTGGTTTTATTCTTGGTTATATTGCTTTTTTAATTCCAACGTATTTTTGGCAAAAAATTGCTCCCATTTTATTTATATTTGGATTAATTTTATTAGTTTTAGTGCTTTTACCTGGGATAGGTGTTGAGGCTAATGGAAGTAAAAGATGGATATCATTAATTGTTATTAATTTTCAACCATCAGAGCTTGTTAAACTTTTTACTGTAATGTATGCCTCAGATTATGTCTTAAGAAAATCTAAACAAATGAGAACCATAGTAAAAGGTTTTTTACCTATGTTGGGAATCATTGTTTTAACCGGATTCTTACTTATTTTAGAGCCTGATTTAGGAGCGCTTGCAGTAATATCAGTTATAGCAATGGGGCTATTATTCTTAGGCGGTCTTACATATAAAATATTCTTTAGTTTATTATTTTTTGGACCTATTGCTGTTTATTTTCTGATAAAAATGTCGCCATATAGAGTAGATAGAGTTATTGGGTTTTTAGATCCTTGGAAAGATCCTTTCGGGATAAGCTACCAACTCACAAATTCACTAATGGCGTTTGGAAGGGGTGAATTTTTTGGCTCTGGTCTTGGGTCAAGTGTTGTAAAATTACAATATCTGTTTGGAGCGCATACAGACTTTATATTGGCGGTTATAGGTGAAGAATTTGGTTTATTTGGAGTCTCAATAATAATAATTTTATTTGCATTTTTAGTTGTTAGGTTATTTGGAATTTCTAAAGAGTCAATACAAAATAAGAAACCTTTTTCAGCACTAATGGCACAAGGAATCGGTTTGTGGTTCGGAATACAGGGCATAATCAATATGGGAGTAAATTTAGGAGTTTTCCCTACAAAAGGGCTGACTCTTCCTCTTTTGTCATATGGAGGAACGGGTATTTTGGTAAATATGATTGCAATTGCAATTGTTTTGAGAATTGACTTTGATAATAGAAGAAATATGCGAGGACAATTTTATTAAAAAGGTAAATATTACAATTGCTGCAGCTGGAACTGGGGGACACATAAATCCAGGAATTGCTATTGCAGAGATTCTACAAATGGAAGGATATAATATTTCATGGCTTGGAACTCCAAAAGGGATGGAAAATAAGTTAATAGATAAAATAAAATTTCAATTTTTTGCATTATCAATTTCCGGAGGACGAGATATAGGTTTATTAAAATTAATACGCCTACCATTTAAAGTAATAATTTCAACAATTCAAGCAATAAAGGCACTTAAGGTTTCACAGACAAAATTATTGATTGTAATGGGGGGGTATGTTTCCATGCCAGCTGCATTGGCGGCTAAAATTTTAAATATAAAACTTATTGTGCATGAACAAAATTCAATACCTGGATTAACAAATAAAATATTATCCTTTATCTCTAATCAAAACTTTTCAGCTTTTCCAAATAGCTTAAGAAAATCAAAAATCATAGGTAATCCTATAAGGAAAGAGATAAAGCAAGTAAGAAACCCAAAAATAAGATTTTTAAATAGAAAGGGTCCTTTAAGAGTCTTAGTTTTTGGCGGAAGCCTGGGGTCAAAATCATTCAATCAGCTTTTGCCATTCATTTTTAAAAAAATAAATAACAAGAATAAACTATCGATTATTCATCAATCTGGTGAAAATATGTTTGAATTATTAAAAGAAAGCTATAAGGGTGTCAGCTTCAAAGCTGAAATCAGAAAGTATATTTTTGATATGGAAAAAAAGTATAATTGGGCAGACATTGTGATTGCAAGGTCAGGCGCATTAACAGTTTCAGAGTTGATTGAATCAGGAAGCGCTAGCATATTGATTCCCTATCCATTTGCCGTTGATGACCACCAATTTTTTAATGCTAAAATTCTTAAGGATGCGGGTGCTGCAAAAATCATAAGAGAAAAAGATCTGGAAGAAAAATTAGTATTTAAATTGGCTAAGTTAGATAGAAAAAAATGTGAAAATATGGCACTAAAAGCAAAAAAACTCCAAAATTATGATGCATGCAACGAGGTTCTAAAGGCATGTAACTCTTTACTGAAATGAAGAATAAAATAAAAAGAATACACTTTATAGGAATTGGTGGATCAGGTATGAGTGGTATCGCAGAAGTTATGCAAACGCTTGGCTTTATTGTAAGTGGATCAGATCTAGCAATCTCAGATTCAATAAAATCACTTAAGAAATTGGGTATCAAAGTTTACTCTCAACACACCAAAGCCAATATAAAAAAAGTTGATACGATAGTATTCTCAAATGCAATTTCAAGAAATAACCCTGAATTAATAGAAGCAAAAAAAAATAAAATACCAATAATCTCAAGAGCTGAAATGTTATCTGAACTTATGCGCTTTAAAAGGGGTATTGCAGTTGCAGGAACGCATGGAAAAACTACAACTACAAGTTTAATAGCCTCAATATTAACTGAAGCTAAAATTGACCCTACTTATGTTATTGGTGGAAGATTAAATTCGATGCTAAAGAATGCAAGGCTTGGTAAGAGTGATGTAATCATTGTTGAAGCTGATGAATCAGATGCATCATTTCTTCACTTAAACCCAATTAATACCGTCGTCACAAATATAGATAAGGATCACCTTGAGAACTATCAGGGTGACTTTGAAATGCTGAAACAGACATATATAGATTTTATTCACCAAGCACCATTTTATGAAAATATATTTTTATGTATTGACGATAAATATTTAAAATCAGTAATACCTAAAATTTTAAGACCTATTGTGACTTATGGAACATCTGAAGAAGCACAAATAAGAGCAATAGATATTAACCATGAAGGTAGAAAAGTAAAATTCAAGGTAATTGATAAAAAATATACTAAAAAAAGATTTATAGTCTCAATAAATTTTCCTGGAGATCACTTTGTTAGAAATAGTCTTGCTGCAATCGCAGTAGCACTTGAGTATCAAGTATCCATAAAAGATATAAAAAATGCATTAATTAAATTCGATGGTGTGGGGAGAAGGTATGACGTGTATAAAAATATTAATAAAAATAAAAAAAATTTAATCGTTATAGATGACTACGGACATCACCCCACAGAAATTGAAGCAGTAATTAAGGCAACAAAAAAAGCATTTCCTAGGCGTGAAATAAATTTGGTTTTCCAGCCACATCGATATACTCGTACAAGAGATTGTTTTGATGATTTAATTAGAGTCCTTCAGCTACCCAATAAAACATTTTTATTTGATATTTATTCTGCGGGAGAGTCAAAAATAAACCAAATTTCATCCCAAAATATAATTAAAAAAATAAAACTTAAAAAAGTAATATACCTCAATAATTTTTCTGATGCTGAAAAGACTATTTTAAAAAAAATTAATACAAATTCAATTGTCCTTATCATGGGGGCGGGAAATATTTCTGAATTCGTTAAGTCCTTTTTAAAAGATTAAGATGGAAAGAAATAAGGTGTATAAGAATGTGAGTCTAACAAAATTCAATAGCTGGAAGGTGGGGGGTAAGGCAGAAAACTTTGTAATCTGTTCTGATATTAATTTCTTATGTCAATTAATTAAGAGTAAAAAGGTACAAAGACCGATAAAATTTATTGGGTTAGGATCAAATATTCTTGTCAGAGATAATGGAGTTAAGGGAACAACTATCGTAATGCATAAAGGTTTGAATAACTTTTTTAAGGTGGAGGAACTATTTTATTCAGAGGCTGGGTTAAGTTGCTCTAAATTTTCAAAATTGATAGCTAAAGAGGGATACATCGATTCAGCTTTTTTATCAGGTATTCCAGGCACAATTGGTGGGGCATTAGCAATGAATGCGGGTTGTTATGGATCTGAAATATGGAGTTATGTTAAAAAAGTAAAGATGATAAATGCTGATGGGGATCTAATTGAAAGAGATCCAAATGATTTTAAAGTAGGATATAGGAAAATTCAAAAGAAAAACGAAGCAGAGAATTTTGTAGGGGCATGGTTTTCTTTCCCAAAAGGAAAAAAAGTGGAAGCTGAAGAGAGTATAAGGAAGTTACTGTCTCATAGAAAAAGTACTCAACCATTAAGCTGGCCTTCAGCTGGATCAACTTTTAAAAACCCCGATAATAACCATGCTGCAAAACTTATTGAGGATTGCGGTCTAAAGGGCTTTAAAATTGGTGATGCTAAAATTTCAGAAAAACATGCAAATTTTATTATTAATCTTGGTGCTGCAAGAGCAAAAGACATTGAAGATTTAATTAAACATATAAAAAAAATTGTTTTAAAAGAGACGAATATTAAATTGATACCAGAAGTAGAAATTATTGGAGATGTTTAATGAATAAAAAAGCTTTTGGTAAGGTTGCTGTGCTCTTGGGGGGCACATCAAATGAAAGGGAAATTTCAATTAATAGTGGGCAATCTGTTCTTAAGGCACTTAGGCGAAATGGTATTGATGCGACTGGGATTGATCCAAAAACTGATAATTTAGAGCGCTTAAAATTATTTGATCGAATTTTTATCTGCCTTCATGGAAAAGACGGTGAGGATGGAACAATACAAAAGTATTTAGATAGCTTAAAAATTCCATACACGGGAAATGGCGCAGCGGCTTCCTCACTTTGTATGAACAAATATTTAGCAAAAAAACAATGGGCTAAAGACAATGTGCCAACACCTTTGTTTATGTTAGCTAATTCAGCAGATGACTACACAATTTTAAGAAAATATTTTGGGGATGAATTTATTATAAAACCTTCATCATCAGGGTCAAGTTTAGGTGTGAGTATAGTAAAAAACGATAATGATTTTATAGAGGCTTTTAATAAAGCATCAGAAATAGATTCAATTATAATTGCCGAAGCTTACATAAGCGGTAATGAATATGCTATCCCAATTTTAAATAATGCTCCACTTCCCATTATAGAAATAAAACCTAAAACAAATTTTTACGATTTTGACGCGAAATATAACCGTCAGGATACAGAGTTTATTTGCCCTGCAAATTTATCTAAGGACTTTGTTGAGAAAATTAATGAAAAATCACTTGATGCTTTTTTTTCGTTAGGCTGCATTGGTTATGGCAGGGTAGATTTTATGGTCGATGATAAGAAAAATTTATTTTTTATCGAGGTTAACACCATACCTGGATTTACTGATCATAGTTTGATGCCAATGTCAGCAAAAGCTATAGGAAAAGAGTTTGATGATTTAGTGCTTGATATATTGGGTGAGACCTGTGATTAATTCTCTATCAATAATAAAAAAAATAACGCATTTAGTTTTTGCCCTAATTTTTGTATGCATTGTTTTCTTAATGAATCATATCTTCAATCACGCAAATCTTCCTATTAATGAAATCTTAATAAAAGGGCAATATCAACATATTGATAGAGAACAAATTAATTTAATTACAGAAGAATACGTCCAAGGTAATTTTTTTAATGTGAATTTATATGAGGCTAGATCAGCTTTTAAGCAGCTACCTTGGGTAAGGGATGTTGATTTGAGAAGAAAATGGCCAGATCAATTAGAGATAACTATCGAAGAACATAAACCAATTGCTAGGTGGGAGGGGACTGGATTGGTTAACGATAAGGGCGAAATATTTATTGCTTCTACAGAAGAAAATTTACCCATTTTTGTCGGGCCAGAGAATTTTGTAAAAGAGATGACGATTAAATTTAGAGAAATTAATAAAATTTTAGCTAAAGAATTAATACATATCAGTATAATTAAACTTTCTGAGAGACTTTCATGGGAAATTAAAACAAATAACTTTATAAGGGTAGTTTTAGGAAAGAAAAATGTATCCTCTAGAGTTAAAAGTTTTATTAAAAACTATCAATTTGTATTAGCAGAATTAAAAAGCGAGATTGATTATGTTGATATGCGTTACAGAGATGGATTCTCTGTTAGAAAAACAAAAAAGAAAAATAAAGACAAAACTATGAATAGCACAATCTAATGATTAAAAATAAAGATGAAAATAACCTTATTGTTGCGCTTGATGTTGGTACATCAAAGATTGTCGTTATTGTAGCTGAATTGTTGCCAGATGGTGTTCTAAAAATTATTGGGCTAGGGCAACATGTCTCAAAAGGATTAAAAAAAGGAGTCGTTGTAAATATTGAAAGTACAATGCAAGCAATTCAAAGGGCTGTTGAAGAAGCTGAATTAATGGCTGATTGTAAAATTAAGGATGTTTATACGGGTATAGCTGGTAGTCATATCAAAAGTTTAAATTCTCATGGCATGGTAAAAATTAAGGATTCAGAAGTTTCTCAGATGGATATCGATAGAGTTATTGAAACAGCTCAAGCTATAACATTACCTCCTGACCAACAAGTTTTACATATTCTTACTCAAGAATATGTCGTTGATCAACAACATGACATAATTGAACCTATTGGAATGAGTGGAATGAAGCTCGAAGTAAAAGTGCATATTATTACTGGAGCAGTTGCCGCTGCACAAAATATTATTAAATGTATTAAGCGATGTGGCTTAGATGTGACAGAGTTAGTATTACAACCCTTAGCCTCTGCTGAAGCTGTTCTTACAAAGGATGAGAGAGATCTAGGTGTATGTCTTGTTGATATTGGTGGTGGTACCACTGATATTGCAGTTATTAAAAATGGACAAATTCAACATACAGTTGTTATCCCTATAGCAGGCGATCAAGTTACTAATGACATATCAGTGGCATTTAGAACACCTAACCAATCAGCAGAGGATATCAAAATTAATCATGGCTCAGCAATAACTAACATGGCTTCTGCTAATGAAATTATAGAAATTCCTTTAGTTGATGGTAGAGATCCAAAAAAAATAACAACACTTTCCCTATCTCAAATTATTCAACCGAGAATGGAAGAGCTTTTTGACCTAATAAAAAATGAGTTAATTAGAAGTAAAACGATGGATACAATTTCATCTGGAATTGTTATTACCGGGGGTTCGTCAATGTTAAATGGTGCAGTTGAATTGGCAGAATCAATTTTTGGTGTCCCAGTTCGCTTAGGTTTACCAAGAGATATTGATGGCTTACTTGAGGTCATCGAAAATCCAAGATATGCGACAGGTGTTGGCCTTCTTAAAATGGGTAAAGAGGATAAAGACAAGGATACTAATTTGCATTTGGATGGGAATACAATAACTAATATACTTAAAAAGATGAAGTTATGGTTTCAGGGAAATTTTTGATACTTTCAAAAAAAATAAGGGTATTTTATGTTTGAAATGGTAGATAACAAGGGTCAAAAAGCATTGATAAAAGTAATTGGTGTTGGAGGCTGTGGAGGGAACGCTGTAGATTTTATGATTGAAAAAAACGTTCAAGGCGTAGAATTTATATGCATTAACACTGACCTTCAAGCATTAAAGAAAAGTCAGGCTAGTACCATTATTCAAATTGGAGATAGCTTAACAAAAGGGTTAGGCGCTGGTTCAAGGCCAGATACCGGTAAACAGGCTGCAATAGACGATAAAGAGAAGATAGTTCAAGCTATTCAGGGTGCTGATATGCTTTTCATTACTGCAGGAATGGGGGGCGGTACAGGTACAGGAGCGACTCCAATCATTGCTGAAGCAGCAAAAGAACTAGGAATATTGACGGTAGCAGTAGTTACGAAGCCTTTTGACTTTGAAGGCCGCAGAACCCAAATTGCAAAAGAAGGAATCAGCGAATTAGTAAATCATGTTGATTCATTGATAGTGATTCCAAATGAAAAGTTGATGGGAGTTTTGGGTGACGAAGTTACTTTTGTAGATGCATTTGGAGCTGCCAATAATGTTTTAAATAGTGCGGTAGAAGGTATTGCAGAAATTATTAATAATCCAGGCTTGATCAATGTAGATTTTTCAGATGTTAAAACAGTTATGAGTGAAATGGGGGTGGCAGTTATTGGTTCAGGGTTTTCTGAAGGACCAGACAGAGCAATATCGGCAGCAAAAGAAGCAGTTTCCTGCCCATTATTGGAAGAAGTCAATTTAAATAATGCGAAAGGTATTTTGGTAAATATTTCTGCGAGTAAAGATTTTAAAATGCGAGAATATTTTGAAGTTATGGATCATATAAAAAAATACGCAGCCGAAAATGCTTCAATTATTGTTGGAAGCGTTATTGATGATTCTTTAAATAATCATTTAAGAGTCACAATGGTCGCAACTGGTTTATCGACTCCAGTTAATTCAATTGAACCACACCATAATGAAGAATCAGAGACGTCTAATATTAATAATGAAGATACAAATGTTGTTGAAGAAATAAACTTCTCACCTGAGGGTGGTGATGGATTGAATGTATTTGAAGAAAATGTGGAGGATGGTGTTGAGTTATCAGGTGTAGGTGACAGTGAATATGATACGCCATCATTTTTAAGGTCAAGGGATAAAGAGAAGAATGATTTTTCAAAAAACGATTAGAAATGAAATAAGTGAAGTAGGGGTTGGCCTTCATTCAGGAGAAAAGGTTAAATTAACACTTAAGCCTGGCATAGTAGGACAGGGTATTATTTTTAAAAAAATGGACCAAAAAAAAGAAATTCAGGTCAAGGTAGACCCAACGATTGTTCTTGATACGAGGCTATGTTCAACGATTGGCAACAAAGATTTCCAAATAGCAACTGTTGAGCATTTAATGTCAGCACTATGCGCATCGGGAATTGATAATATAACAATTGAAGTTTCAGGTTCTGAAATACCCATAATGGATGGTAGCGCTATTACATTTATACATTTAATTAAATCAGCTGGAATAGTAGATCAACAAGAACCTAAAGAATTTATTCGAATTAAGAAAACCATTGAGGCAAGGCAAGAAGATAAATTTGCAATTTTTGAGCCTCACCAAGGCTTTG
>ENA-UZWY01000158-UZWY01000158.1-metagenome-genome-assembly--contig:-Day-2--50m-contig-158_pt1 | contig 11500 bp, 13 predicted proteins | sample MGYA00260341_ERZ794901 | MGnify/ENA metagenome assembly ERZ794901 | reverse complement strand
ATCAAAGTTCTGAACATTTCTTTGAGGCAAAAAAGAATCATAGAATTGTATTAATGACAACAAAAGCATCTGTATCTTATACAAAATTTAATTTTAGAAAAGATGATACTATATTATTTGGCAGAGAGAGTGCTGGAGTTCCTGAAAACGTTCATAAATCTATAAATAACCGTTTAAAGATACCAATGAATGAAAATGTCAGATCACTTAATATTGCCTCTTCAGTTGCAATTGTTTTAGCGGAAAGCTTAAGACAAACAGAATTGATTTAAATGAATAACGAAATTAAAAAAGATCTAGCGAGCAATTGGTTTAAACTACTTCAAAACGCTATTTGTGATGACATTGTTAAATTAGAAAAAAATAAAATTAAATTCAAATCAACAACGTGGCAAAGAAATAAAACTAAAGATGAAGGTGGTGGTGAGTATAGGATTATAGAAGGTGGAAAAATTTTTGAAAAAATAGGTGTAAATTTTTCAAAAGTTTATGGAAAGTTTCCAAAAAAATTTCAAAAAAATATTCCTGGAGCTAGTAAAGATCCAAGATTTTGGGCTTCTGGAGTTTCAATAGTAATGCATATGCAAAATCCTCATATTCCAGCTATGCATTTTAACACTAGGTATATTTGTACAACTCAAAGTTGGTTTGGTGGAGGGATGGATGTAACACCTTCAATTAAAGACAACAAAGAAAAAAACAAATTTCATCAATCCTTAAAAAAAATGTGTAATCGTCACAATAAAAAATATTATAGAAAATATAAAGAGTGGTGTGATGAATATTTTTACTTACCCCATAGAAATGAAGCAAGAGGAATTGGTGGAATTTTTTTTGATTACAAAAAAAATAACTTTGAAAAAGATTTTAAATTTGTAAGAGATGTGGGGGTTACATTTCAAATGATATTTAATGATATTATTGAAAAAAAAATTACAAAAAAATGGACTTTAAAAGATAAAGAGATGCAGTATATTAAAAGAGGAAGATATGCTGAATTTAATTTATTATATGATAGAGGAACAAAATTTGGCTTGCAAACAGGTGGAAATGTTGAGGGTATATTGATGTCGTTACCACCAATTGCTAAATGGAAATAAAAAAATGGATAAAGAACCAATAACATTAAATGGTTTGAATAAACTAAAAGAAGAATTAGTTTTTTTAAAAGAAAAAAAGAGACCTGAAATTGTAGCTGCGATTGCAGAAGCAAGATCGCATGGAGATCTCAAAGAAAATGCAGAATACCACGCTGCTAAGGAAGAACAGTCTCATAGTGAGGGGCGAATAACAGAAATCAATGACATCATTGCAAGAGCCAATGTTATTGATGTCACAAAATTAAGTAATGATGGAAAAATAATCTTTGGCTCAACTGTATTTTTAGAAAATCTAGATAATGGTGAAAAAATTAACTACAAAATTGTTGGAAAAGACGAGGCTGATTTAAAACAAAAACTAATTTTTTTTCAATCACCCATTGGAAAAGGTTTAATTGGAAAAAATAAAAATGATCTAGTAGAGATTTCAACTCCAGCTGGAATTAAAAATTTTGAAATTAAAGACGTCAAATATATTTAGCTTTTGATAATTTTTTGAATTTGTTTTTCTGAAATCTGGAAACTATTTTGAACCCATATTTCTTCTATCAATTTCAACTTTTTACCCAATATTTTTCCTTCAGGAATATTATATTTTTTCATTAGTGTGTTTGCATTGATCGGTAGAGTTGGAATAATTTTATCTTTATAATTTTCTACTAATTTAAGTAATTTTTTTTCAACTTTGATAGATGTAAATAGTTTAAAATTAATTATATCAAGTACAGTTTGTTTGCCATTGAAGTAAAAAATCTTATTTAAATTCTTTTCATTAAAATTTTTTATACTTACATTTTCTTTGTAGAAAAAATCAATTGATTTTAATCTTTTTTGATCTTTTTTAGAGAGATTAAATTTATAAATAAAATAGTCGGTATTATCAGTTCCATCTACAATCATTAACGATAGTAAAAAGATAAAATCGATCTTAGATAAATTATCAAGAGCATAAGAATTTAATTTTTTAAAATTTTCTAAATTTTTTAATTGAGGAAAAATAATTTCTATAAGTTCTAAGCTAATTTCGTCCTTAAATATTTTTAAGAATGCATTTGATTTTGTTAACTTTTTAAATTCGTCTAACAATCTTTCTGAAGATAATTTTGAAACACCTCCAATATTTTTTTTAATTATTTTAATTATTTTAGGATTATGATTTTGGTTTGAATAATTTATGAAAAACCTCACATATCTGAGAATACGTAAGTAATCTTCTTTAATTCTATTTTCTGCGTTTCCAATAAAATTAATATTTCCATTTTCAAGATCTTTTTTGCCATTAAATGGGTCAAACAAATTTCCGTCTTTGTCTGAGTATATTGAATTTATGGAAAAATCTCTTCTAGCAGCATCTTCTTTCCAATCCGTGGAAAATTCTACCTTTGCATGTCTTCCATCTGTAGAAACATCTTTTCTTAAAGATGTAATTTCATATTTATGTTTATCAATTATTGCCGTGATAGTTCCATGATCAATGCCTGTTTCATAAAAATTAATTTCTTTTTTTTTTAATGCATCACAAACTTCACTTGGTTTTAAATTGGTAGCTAAATCAATATCATCAACAATTTGTTTTTTTATAATTTTTCTTACGCAGCCACCAACATATCTAACTTCGCTGCTTTTCGAATAGGTATTAAGTGCTTCAAAAATTCTATTAGCAGGTGTTTGATTTGTTAAATCAGTAAGATTTTGACTTATATAATTAAGATTACGAGATCTAAAAAAAATTTTATCTAAAAAATTGTCCATATTTGGCTGGGGCGCTAGGATTCGAACCTAGGATGCCGGTACCAAAAACCAGTGCCTTACCACTTGGCTACGCCCCAATATTGTTTTCATATAACATAAAAAAATAAAATTTATATAGTTTTCGATGTATTGCACCAATAATTTTTAAATTTTCTTTTAAATTTAACTTTTGCTAATTCACAATCTTGATTATTTTGATAATACGCAACTATTACTGAGCCAGAGCCAGTCATTCTCACAAATAGAGGCTGGTTTAAATTTTCCAAAAAAGATTTTAATTTTTTAAGTTTTGGATATTTTGAAAATGCAACTTTTTCTAGAGCATTTTCTTGTTTTAATAAAAATCTTAAATTTAACATATTTTTGTTTGGGTTGTTCAGCACTGGTTTACTAAATTTTTTTATACCTGAATAAATTTTTTTTGTAGAGCATCCAAAGTTTGGACGTACAAGTAAAATATAAAAATTAGAACTTTTTAAAAATTTTTTAATACCCCTACTGGATGACAAAATAGTACTTTTTTGATCTATACCTAAAATCACATCCGAACCAATTAAATTTGTTATTTGTAAAATTTTTTTTTGGTTAATTTTGACAAATTTTTTTTTAATTAAAAAATTTAAAATAGTTGCCGCATTCATTGACCCACCTCCTAGGCCTGCTTCCTGTGGGATGTTTTTTTGAATTTTTATTTGAAATTTTTTATTTTTTAATAATTTTTTCTCATCTAAAATTTTAAATAATTTATCAATAGTGTTATCCTTTTGAATATTTTTAGAGAAAATTCCACTAAAAGAAATTTTATGTTTATTGCTGTCAATTCTTTTAATTGTAATTAAGTCATGCAATTGTGTAAACTTTACGATGCTTTCAATCTTATGTAGTTTAATTAGTTTGCCCGTAACATGCAGGGCTAAGTTTATTTTAGCAAATGATTTAAGTTCGTAAATTTTCATTTAAGAATTATTGAGGCCTTCTATAATTTTAATATTTATTTTTTTTTTAATATCTTCATCAGTGTCATCTAATCTTAAAACGTAGTTCCAAAAATATCTTGCTTGAATGTTCCTATTCAATTTCCATAAAATATCACCGTAGTGATCATTAACAGTTGGGTCCTCAGGCATTAATTCAACTGCTTTTTTTATATATTTTTCTGCCTCGTTATAATTTTTTATTAAATAATACGCCCACCCTATTGAGTCTGTAATATAAGGATCATTACTTCTTAAAGTGTAAGCTTTCTCCAACATTTCCATTGCTTCATCTATTTGATAATCACGTTCTAACCATGAATATGCCAAATAATTTAAAACATAGGCATCATCTGGATTTATTTTAAGTGAGTATTTTAAATCCTCGTCTGCTTTTTGGTAGTCACCTAATCGTTCATAACTGCCACCTCTCCTATACAATAAATCAGATTTAATCTCCGAATTATCAGTCAAAGATGTAATGATTTCAGTGTAGTACTCAATTGCTTTTTCGTAATTTTTTGAATTTTTGTAAAAGTTTGCAATGTCAAAAACCATTTTCACATTTGGATTCTTAATTTTACTAAACTTTGAACTTATAAAATTTATGCCCTCATTATATCCTTTATTTTTAATAATTATCTGAGCTTCTTTTTTTACTCTAAACCAATAATAAAATTCATATTGCTTATCAAATTTTTTTAGAATTTTTTTAGCCTTGTCATATTCTTCATTAAGATAAAAGTTTTCAGCTACAAGTGTTGAATTTAAAATGAATTTTGGATTTAAGTAATTTGAAAGATTTAGATAAAAATTAGACTTTTCAATATCATCTTGTGATGAATAAAGATTTGATATTAAAAATAAAAATTCACCAATTATGTCATTATGGTTATTACATGAAAAAATTTTACCAAACTCTTTAAAATTTTTATTTTCCACCCAACTTTTACTTTGGGACAACAGAAGTGTAGAATTTATATACTCAAGTTGACCAGCGATTGCCTTTACTTCCTCAATTTGATTATTCTCAATTAAATAATTGATATAAAAAAATATATATCTTGAATAATCCCCATCAGGATTATTTATTAAATTTAAAAAAGATGATCTAGTGTTTTCCTTTTTCAAATAACATCTTTGAAATGCTTGATTTATAATAGAGATATTACCAAAGTTTTTTTTATTAAATAGAATTTTTTTATTTTTAAATGTATGGAGGTATTGTCTTAAAGTTTCAAATATTACTAAATTAAATCTATTTTCATTTTGAAATTTTAAACTTAAATTTAAATATTTTTCTGCTTGATCTAAATTATTTTTTTTTAAGCTATCAGCTATTAAAAGAATGTATGCATCAAAAAAATCTAAATTACTTTTGTTATTACCATTTTTTATTACATTAATAGCTTGAGCAACTTTATTTTCTAGAACCAAAGAATAAGCATATCGTTTTAAATATGCGTCATGTTTATTAAGTAGTACCTTAGAGGCATTAAAGAATTTTAATGCATCAGAATTATCATTATTCTCAAAGGCAATAATTCCTGAAAAATAATTTGATAAATCTCTTGAATTGAAATCATTAAAACTAGCACTTTTAGAATATACAGACGTCTGATAGAATAACCCTAAAACTACTATTAGTTTTATTAGTTTATTAAACATTTGATCATTGTATGACTAAAAAAGTGATAAATCAAAAAGGCAAATTCGACGAGGAATTAATTAATACGATTGAACCTAACTTTGTATTTAAAGATAAGCCAATAAATAGATTTAACATTATCGAAAATAGCAATGACAGTAATCAAACAAATAAAACTGAACTACTAGAGGAATTAAAAAAACAAATAAATTCAATCGAAAATTGTAATTTAAAAGANNATTATGTTAATTGGTGAGGCTCCAGGAATTGAAGAAGATAAATCTGGTACAACATTTAAAGGCGAGGTTGGAAACTTATTAAACAAAATGTTGCTTGCAATAGGAATAAAAAGACAAAATATTTATTGCAGTTATACTATAAATTTCAGACCTCCTGAAGATCGTAAACCTACTACACAAGAAATTAAAAGATACTCAGTTTTCTTAAGAAAGCATATTTCTATTATTAATCCAAAAATTATTATTCTTATGGGTAGCTCAGCAATGGAAGCTGTAACAGGTATTAATAGTAAAATATCTTCTGAAAGAGGCAAATGGAAAGAAACAATATTAAAAAATAAGACCTACCCAGTTATGATATCATTTAATCCATCTTATTTAATTAGATTTCCAGAAAATAAAAAATATTCTTGGGAAGATTTAAAAAAGATTAAACAAAAAATTAATGAAATGAAAATTATTATTTAAATTTATATGATTAAATTACATAAAAGATATATTGATTGGTGGAAAGAAAAACTCAATATCTCTAATTATGGCCTTCTATGGATTTCTTTTATAAAAGGAATTTTGGTTGGAATGCTAATTTATCACTTCTTAATTGTTTAAATGAAAATTATAGCTGGTGTCGATGAAGTTGGAAGAGGAAGTTTAATGGGACCAGTTTATGCAGCCGCAGTAATATTAAATAAAGATATTAATAAAAAGTTATTAAAAGACTCTAAAACTATCACTAAAGACAAAAGAGAATTATTATCAAAATATATAAAAAAAAATTCTATTTGGGTAATCGGCAAAGCATCAGTTAGAGAAATAGATAAAATTAATATCTTACAAGCAAGCTTACTTGCAATGAAAAGAGCAATTAAAAAACTTAAAAAAAAACCTACACAAGTTTTAATCGACGGAAATAAAATTCCTGATTTAAAAAATTACAATTTAAAAGCAATAATTAAAGGTGACCAAAAAATTCCTTCTATTTCTGCAGCATCCATTGTTGCTAAGGTTGCTAGAGATAAGTTAATAACTACAATAGCAAGGAAGAATAGGGGTTACGGGTGGGATCAAAATTTTGGGTATGGAACAAAACAACATTTAAAAGCTATTAAAAAACTTGGAGTAAGCAAGCATCATAGAAAAACCTTTTCTCCAATATCTAAATTAAAGACACACAATATCTAGTTGTCTAATATTAAGTCAGCACAAATCAAAAACAAATAATTCAATCTCAGGTTGACCCTAGAATCCATTTGGAGTCTAATTATTTTATATAAATGAATACTGAATTCAAAAATAAAATTGTTAATGGAGATAGTCTTGAGGAGTTAAAAAATATTCCAAGCGAAACTTTTGATCTAATTTTTGCAGATCCTCCATATAATTTACAATTAAAGAATGAATTAATTAGACCAGATAGATCTAAAGTTAGCGCTGTGAATGATAAGTGGGATCAATTTGAAAATTTTAAGAAATATGATGAATTTACATATGCTTGGCTAGTAGAGTGTAAAAGAATTTTAAAAAAAGATGGAGCGCTATGGGTCATAGGAAGCTATCATAATATATTTAGAGTGGGAACGACAATTCAAAATCTAGGATTTTGGATATTAAACGATGTCATTTGGAATAAAAATAATCCAATGCCTAATTTTAGAGGAACACGTTTTACTAATGCTCACGAAACTTTAATTTGGGCATCAAAAAGTGAAAAATCAAAATATACTTTTAACTATCAGTCTCTAAAATGTTTAAACGATGATCTTCAAATGAGATCCAACTGGAATCTGCCGATTTGCAATGGAACTGAAAGATTAAAAAAAAATGGAAAAAAAGTACATTCAACACAAAAACCAGAGGCACTATTACATAGAGTTTTACTTGCTTCATCAAATAAAGATGATTTGATTTTAGATCCATTTTTAGGATCTGGGACTACAGCTACTGTAGCTAAAAAACTAGGTAGAAATTATTACGGTATAGAAAAAGAAAAAAAATATTTTAAAGCTGCCGAACAAAGATTAAAAAGTACCAAACCTATTGAGGATGATTTCTTAGATACTTTGAAAAATAATAGATCTAAACCAAGAATACCTTTTGGTTCATTGGTAGAGCTAGGTATAATTAAACCGGGTACAAATATTTTTGATAACAAAAAAAAAATTACTGCGAGAATAATGGCTGATGGAAGCATTAAGCATAATCAAGCAGAGGGATCTATTCATAAAGTTGCAGCAACTATTTTAGGTGCAGAAAGTTGCAATGGTTGGACTTATTGGCACTGTGATATTAACGGAAGAACCTATCCAATTGATTATTTAAGACAACGATTAATTTCTAAAAATTAATTTTTATAAATTCTACCTAAATAATTTTCTAAGAATCTCTTGTTTTTAGTTAATATCTTTAAACTAATATTTCTTAAAAAAACTATGACTGGGTTAGATAAGTGAAAAGCAAATTGATTTAATTTTGATCTATTATTAATCATTTTAACTTTTAAAATTCTATTATCATAAAAATCATCTTTATTATTTGTAATACAGTCAAACAGTTCGGAACCACATTCAATCGATTGAGAAGCACCTTGTGCAAATGAAGGTGGAAAAGCATAAAATGCATCACCAATTAAGAAAATATTTTTTTCAGGTTTTACAAACCCCTTACTCACAAATATTGGAAAACATTTAATATTTGTAAGATGATCTAAAATAGTTGAGGAAATTTTACTTTGTAAATTATCTTTAATACCTTTAATGAAAGCCTCGTCTTTAAAAAGACTATAATTTTCAAGCTCATTTGCTGTTAATTTATACTTTAAAACTCCAATAAAATTGAATGCTTCGTTATTGTTATTAACCGGATAAATTACACAATGAAAATTATGACCCATAAATAAAGAAATATTTTTTTCATTTAATTCATTAAGTTTATTTCTTGAGATATTGCCTCTAATTGCAATGGAATTATTAAAAGTTGGCTTTATTTCATTATTAGAAATTAATGATTTTCCTTTAGAAAAAACACCATCAGAAATAATTAAAAGATCACAAATTACCTTGTTATTTTCGTTAAAGGTTAAACTTATTTGATTATTATTTTTTTCAATTTTTGAAATATTATGATCATATTTTATTAGATTGTTGTCTAACCCATCTTTTAAAAATTCAATTAATTTAGATCTCTTAAGTGCTGTATACTTACAATTTTCAGAATTAAATTCTGAAATATTAAGATCACATATTTTTTTTTGCTTAAGTTCATAAAAATCGATTTTTTCTGGATTAAATTTGTCTTTATTATCTAAAGTATTAAATCCAATTCTATTAAGAAGTTTGATGCTGTTATTAGATAGTTGTATTCCGTAACCCTCATCCAATTCAATAGAGCAATTTTTTTCATAAATAGTAACTTGGTAATTAGGGTTTTCTTTAAATAAATTTGCAACAAATAAACCTGAAATACCTGCTCCAATTATTGCAATTTTTTTCATTTATAGTTTTCCAGATATGTAACAATTTTTTTTGTAAAAGTTGGCAAAGTGTAGTGTTTTAATTTTTTGGGATCAATCCAATAAGAAAATGGGATAGGCTTAATAATCTTATCGTTTTGAATTTTAATATTCATATTCATATTGGACATTTTAAAATTTAAATTTTGTTCAAAATTTTTAGGTTTAGTCAATTCTTCCATTGGAAAAATATTAAAATTCTTCAAAAAATTAAAATTTTTGTTTTTAACTAATAAATATTTATTATCTTTTTTGTAAACTTTAAGTAAGAAATATTTTTCATTATTTTTTTTTTTAAATTTAGACAGAGTAAAATCTTTTTTTATAAATGATTTACACTTTTTTGTGATGGGGCACTTTTCACAATAAGGGTTAACTGGTTTGCATATTAATGCTCCCAATTCCATTAATGCTTGAGCATAATCGCTAGCTCTTGTGGATGTGCCAAAAATTTTTTTTTGTTTAATTAAATTTTCCTTTTTAATTTCATTTTCACTCTTTAAGTACAGATATCTTTTTAACACTCTTTCAATATTACCGTCTAAGGGAATAATAGGTTTGTTGAATGCGATAGCTAAAATTGCACTTGCTGTATAATCTCCAATTCCAGGAAGTGACTTAAGATCTAAAAGATTATCAGGTAAATTTTGATTAAAATCTTTAATAACACTTTGTGCAGTTTTTTTGAGATTTTTGACTCTTGAATAATACCCAAGACCTTCCCAAAGCTTAATTAGTTTTTGATTGTCAAATTTTGCTAAACTTTCTAAATTAGGAATTTCTTTAATAAATCTATTAAAATACGGGATCACTGTTGCAACTTGTGTCTGTTGCAACATAAATTCACTAACTAATGTATAATATTGTTTTTTTTTAGATGAAGTTTTTCTTCGCCAAGGTAATGATCTTTTATTTATATCATACCAATTAAGAATTTTATTTGTTATTATTAATTCTTTCATATGCAATTTAAAGATAATACTAAGCAGAGAAATAAAACCATTCAAGGCCTAAGATCATTTAAAGACACTTTGCCAAAGAATGTAAAAAAAATTATAAATAAAAAAGGACATATTTATTCTGAAACTTTAAATAACTGGAAGTACATTGTTGGTGAGGATTTATTTAAAGTTTGCTATCCAAAAACATTTAAAAATCCAAATAAATTTGGAGTTAGCACTTTATTGATAATGGTTAAAAGAGGTCATGAAGTTGATATGGAATATTCAAAAAAAGATATAATGGATAAAATGAATAGTTTTTTTGGTTATTCAGTGGTTGAAAAACTTAAATTTATTAGCTTTGATGATGAGAAAAAAGTTTTTATTAAAACTAGCGCCAATCAAGAAAATGTCGCAATTGATAAATACCAAGATCAAATTAATAATGTTAAGAATGAAAAAATTAAGAAATCACTTATCGAATTAACCAAGGTTTTTAAAAAAAATGAATAAATTTTTAGCTTTTATAATAATATTTTTCAGCACTATCTCGAGTATCAATGCAGAGGAAATAAAAAGAATATTTGTGGGTAATAAAGATGCAAAAATAACTATAATTGCATTTGAGTCTTTGACTTGTAGTCATTGTGCAAGTTTTCACAAAGATGTATATCCTCAGCTGAAGAAAGAGTATCTTGATACTGGTCTAGCTAAAATTGAATTCAGACATTTTCCATTAGATGCAGCTGCATTTAACGCCTCTAAAGTTTCACAATGTAAAAATGATGGTGATTCGGTAATTTTGAATAGTTTGTTTGCTAACCAGCAAAAATGGGTAAAGGGCAGTTCGGTAGAAGAAGCTAATCAAAATCTTCAAAAATTTTTAATCAGTGAAGGTTTTGATCTAAATTTTGAAAAATGCATAAATAACAAAGAAATAGAAGATTTTGTTTTAAATGACCGAATTGATGGAGTTAAAAAATTTAAAGTAAATGCTACTCCTACGATAGTAATTAATAATAAAAAATTTGAAAAATCTCTTAATTATAAAAATTTAAAAAAAGCTCTGGAAAAACTGATATAAGTTAATGCATGGAGTTTAAAAAAATCCAATTAAATGGATTTAAATCTTTTGCTGATAAAACGAATTTTCTAATCGAAGAAGGTCTAACTGGAATAGTAGGTCCTAATGGATGTGGAAAATCTAATATTGTTGAATCCCTAAGATGGGCTATGGGAGAAACGTCTGCAAAAAGTATGCGTGGCTCTGGAATGGAAGATGTAATATTTAATGGAACTTCCAACAAAGCTTCAAAAAATATTGCCGAAGTTTCTATT
>ENA-UZWY01006231-UZWY01006231.1-metagenome-genome-assembly--contig:-Day-2--50m-contig-6231_pt1 | contig 11509 bp, 10 predicted proteins | sample MGYA00260341_ERZ794901 | MGnify/ENA metagenome assembly ERZ794901 | reverse complement strand
AGACCGGTGGTGGTGGTGGCTCCAACGGTGCCTCACCATCGGGCCTGTAATAAATATTCTTAAAATTTATTTCAAGTCTGCTTCTTTTTTTATTGGTGGCTAAATATTGTATTAAAGCACCCATAAAATTGTCAAAACTTTCATGATTCTTGGTCTCCAAAAATGATTGTGCTCGCCATTTCCACAACCCTTCAGCATCCCAAATTGCTTCCCGTTGTAAATTTGATTCAATAATTGCTAAAAGAGGTGATTCTGAACGATATCCATTAATATATTGGTCTAAAATAACTTCATTTTTATTTAAAATTGTTAAGTCACCAAATAGTGTTTTTAGGGGTCTAAAGTTTGAAAAACCGAGATCCTCTAAAAAGAAATAATCGAAATTTGGATTTAATTCAGCACCTGCGAGCTCTGTCTGATTCGTAACTTCTTTTGAAAAATTTGATTGATTTTTATTTAAAAAATTCCAGTCGGTTTGAAGACCAGTAAAAGTAAACGTGTTTTTATTTAATTTTTTAATCTCTTGTAATAATCCGGAAAAACTACTGTTAGGTTGAAAGAGGACGATCAATTGAGCTTCTTCGATATTTCTTAAAGCTTCCTTTGGTTCGTAAACAGTTACTATTCGTTGTTCATTGGTTTCTATCGATTTTTTAAGGGCGCCAATATCTGGATGTTTAATATCACTTACTAGAAAAATATCTGTAGATTGGTCAATAACTTCAATAGCGAATTCTTTCCGATTATTTTGAATATTTTTCTCGTTATTCAATGGTGAAACTTGTACTGAATATTTTTGTAATCCAACTTCTTCAGAAGGTAATGTAAATGCTATGATCTTTGTGCTATTATCCTCAGAAAAGGTTATTTTTTTTCGGTGTACAACGGTACGACCCCTTGTAATTTCTAGATTTGTTTTTACTGGTAAAAGCCCTTCATAAGCGACCGTTAATTCGACAGGAAATTGATTGTTTAAAAAGGAATAACGGTTGGTTAGTACCGAAGTTATTTTTAAATCTGAATATCTAATTGAATCCCCTACAATTACCGGATAGATCGCATTACTATATTGTGAAGCAATATATTTATAATCACTCCCTAGGGTTTGATTACCATCAGAAATCAGTAATGTTGGAGCTACTTCACGATTATAAACCGAATTTGTTAAATTCAACGCATTATAAACATTGGTGTTTTTTTCACTAAAAGTTAAAGAATCTAGTAATTTAAATTCGTTCCCAAAGGTGTAATAATGAATATCAAATTTATCATTTAAAGCTTTATTTACTTTTATGGATGTTACAAATTCAGTAACCATATTTCCATAATTAAATTGATTGATAGATTCAGAGTTATCTATTAATATGGGCAGATTGGGTTTAACCAGGAAATAATTATTAGTCTTTAATTTAGGGTTAATTAGTAATATTAATATTGAAAAAAAAGTAATAAACCGTAAACTTCCATAAATCCATTTGGCTTGTATAGTAAGTTTTGTTTTATAGGCGTATTGATATGTCGCCAACACGACGGAAATTAAAAGTGCAAAAAAAATTAATAATAGGGTCTGTATAGTCATTTACTACCTGTTAATACGGAGCTAACAAAAAAAAATAGACTATTGATTTAAGTTAACATACCTCCATCTACATTTAACACTTGTCCAGTTATGTATGAGGACATATCGCTTCCTAGAAAAACACAGGTATTAGCAATTTCCTCAGGAGTACCACCGCGTTTTAGTGGAATCGCTTCAAAATATTGTTTGATGGTATCTTCGCCAAGTTGATCCGTCATTTCGGTAACAATAAATCCAGGGGCAATCGCATTGCTTCGAATATTTCTGGACCCTAGTTCGATGGCCATAGATTTTGTAAAACCTAAAATACCTGCTTTAGAAGCAGCATAATTACTTTGTCCTGCATTTCCTTTAACGCCTATAACTGAGCTCATATTGATGATCGAGCCTTTACGTTGTTTCAACATGGTTCGCTGTACTGCTTTTGTCATGTTAAAAACAGATTTTAGATTTACTTGAATTACCCGATCAAAATCTTCTTCACTCATTCGCATTAAAAGATTGTCTTTTGTAATACCAGCATTATTAATAAGAATATCTATAGAACCAAACTCCTCTAAAACTGCTGCCGCAAGTTCTTGAGCCTCCTCAAAATTTGAAGCATCACTCTTATAACTTTTAACCTTTACATTAGAGGTTGACAATTCACTTTCAATAATCTTTGCAGCTTCTGAGGACGAACTATAAGTAAAAGCAACATTGGCACCTTGTTTTACAAAAACTTCAACAATTGCTTTTCCTATACCTCTACTCCCACCAGTAATGATTGCAGTTTTACCTTCTAATAAATTCATCATAATGTTGTTTTAATAAGTGTCAATATTTAGTGTTGTCGCTAAACCGGAATTATAAAAATTAACCTAATATTTCTTTTACCTTTTTTCCAATTTCAGCAGGAGAATCTACTACATGGATACCATGTGCTCTCATAATTTTCTTTTTTGCTTGAGCAGTATCATCACTACCACCAACAATGGCTCCGGCATGACCCATGGTTCTTCCTGCAGGTGCAGTTTCACCAGCAATAAATCCAACAACTGGTTTTTTACTACCGCTTTCTTTATACCATTTAGCGGCATCAGCCTCTAAATTACCTCCAATTTCACCAATCATTACTACACAATTCGTTTCATCGTCTTTAATTAACATCTCTACCGCTTCTTTTGTAGTTGTTCCAATAATTGGGTCACCTCCAATACCAATAGCGGTTGATATACCAAATCCTTGTTTAACCACTTGATCGGCTGCTTCATAAGTGAGTGTGCCAGATTTTGAAACGACCCCAACATTTCCTTTTTTAAATACAAATCCTGGCATGATACCTACCTTAGCTTCCTCCGGAGTTATAACACCCGGACAGTTAGGACCAATCAGTCTGCAATTTTTATTTTTTATATAATCGGAGGCTATAATCATGTCGGCTACTGGTATTCCTTCTGTAATTGTAATAATTACTTTTATTCCAGCTTCTGCTGCCTCCATAATTGCATCCGCGGCAAATGCAGGGGGTACAAATATAATAGAGGTATCCGCTCCTACTTTCTCAACTGCTTCTAAAACAGTATTAAAGACTGGCTTTTCTAGATGAATTTGCCCTCCTTTACCAGGAGTAACACCACCGACAATATTGGTCCCATACGCTATCATTTGACCAGCGTGAAAAGTTCCTTCTCCACCAGTAAAACCTTGGACAATAATTTTTGAATCTTTATTTACTAAAACACTCATTTATATGTAATATTAATTGATTTTTTCTAGGCGCAAATATAGGGGTATTTGTAAAAATTCTTGAGGCTTTTATACTTTAACTTTGTGATACGATTCTGTAGTGTCGTCCTGAGCTGTAACAGGCTGACTTATAAGGTGACCCCGATACATTTTTTCATCTTTTATTTCCCAAATACCGATAAAATGGGAAATACCCAATTCTTCTTCAGGATTTTCTATGGTTCTAACATAATACTTGTATCGAATCGTAACGTGGTTACCGTCCTTTAGGATATGGCTTATTTCTATTCTTAAGTCCTCATAGGATCTTCTAATCTCTAGAAAAAAAGCAACCAATTCGTCATAATTCATAATTGACAAACCATCTGCACTGTTCCATATTAAAACTAACTCTTCATGGAAGTAGTCCTTAAAATTTAATGCAGCGTCAGTAATATTTGCTTGATGAAATTCTTTAACTAGTTGTTTTGGGGATTTACTCATTTAATTTTATCTAATTTTTCTAATATTTCTGGAATTAATTTAATAGAAGCAATTTCTTTATATTTTTTTCTAAAATCATCGGCAGGGGTTCCAAAATAAGATTTATGTCCCTCTAAAGATTTACTGACTCCACTTTGGGCAGAAATAACTGCTTTTTGACCTATAGTAATACCACTAGTGATCCCTACTTGTCCCCATATTGTCACAAAATCCTCGATGATAACACAACCAGAAATACCTACCTGGGAGGCAATTAAACACCTTTTTCCAATAACGGTATCATGACCGACATGAACTTGATTGTCAATTTTTGACCCTTCTCCAATAATAGTGGATGCGGTAACACCTTTATCTATCGTACATAAAGCACCAATATCAACATTATTATGAATAACTACATTACCACCACTCACTAATTTATCAAACTTTTCGGGTCTATTTTTATAATAGAAGGCATCAGCTCCTAAAATGGTACCACTATGAATAGTTACGTTATCGCCCACGATTGTATGATCATAAAGACAAACATTGGAGTGAATTAAACAATTTTTACCTATTTTCACATGATTCCCAACAAATACATTAGGTTGAATAATCGTATTTTCCCCTATTTCTGAAGAAGCAGAAATTACTGCTGTAGCAGCTATAAAGGGATTAAAGTGTTGTGTTAATTTGTTAAAATCTTTAAATGGATCGCCAGAGATTAACAATGCTTTCCCAGGGGGGCAATTAACTTCTTTATTGATTAAAATAATTGTTGCTTTTGACTCGAGCGCTTTGTCATAATATTTTGGATGATCAACAAAAACAATATCGCCTTGCTCTACTACATGGATTTCGTTCATACCTAATACAGGAAATTCAGCATCTCCAATAAAATTACAATCCAATATATTTGCAATTTTTGATAAGGTTTGTTCTGCCGTAAATTTCATGATTTAAGTATTTAATCTTTTATACGCTCTTGGTAATTTCCTTTATCCGTATCGATTCTAATTTTATCACCTTCATTAATAAACAATGGCACATTTATTTTTGCACCTGTCTCTACAATAGCAGGTTTCGTAGCGTTTGTAGCCGTATTTCCTTTTACTCCCGGTTCGGCGCTAGTCACTTCTAGAATTACATGAGCTGGCAAATCTACAGAAAGTGGCATACTATCTTCAGTATTGATTTGAATAGTAACTGTTTCACCTTCTTTCATCAATTCTGGTGTATCCAAAGAATCTTTCTCTAGTTGAATTTGAGAATAATCTTCATTGTTCATAAAATGATAGGTATCTCCATCATTGTATAAAAATTGAAATTTATGTGTTTCAACTCTTATATCTTCTATTTTATGACCAGCAGAGAAAGTATTATCTATTACTTTTCCTGACGTTACACTTTTAAGTTTTGTTCTCACAAAAGCTGGACCTTTTCCTGGTTTTACGTGTAAAAACTCAATAATTTTATAAATATCATGATTGTATTTAATACACAATCCTTTTCTTATGTCTGAAGTACTTGCCATAATTTGTTTTTTAGTTTGAAAAATAACCTTTCATTATTCCTCGCTTTGAATTTTTTATAAACTGTAATATCTCATCTCTTTCATTAGTTGCTTCCATTTCTGCCTCAATAAGCCTAACTGCTTGTGTATTGTTATAGCTTTTCTGGTACAATATTCTGAATATATTTTGAATTTCTCTAATTTTTTCAGATTTGAAGCCTCTTCTTCGCAATCCAATGGAGTTTATACCCACGTAAGACATTGGTTCCCTTGCTCCTTTAACAAATGGCGGAACATCTTTTCGAACTAAAGAACCTCCAGTAATAAATGCATGTTGACCTATGGTACAAAATTGATGTACCGCTGTCATACCAGCTAAAATTACATGGTTTCCAACGGTTACATGTCCAGCTAGAGTGCTGTTGTTTGAAAAAATACAATTATCACCCACAATACAATCGTGTGCTATATGACAATAAGCCATAATTAAACAATTTTTTCCTACCACAGTTTTACCTCTATCTACCGTTCCTCGGTTAATGGTTACGTACTCTCTTAATGTTGTACCATCTCCAATTTCAACGGTAGTTTCTTCATCTTGAAACTTTAAATCTTGTGGAATTGCAGAAATAACGGAACCCGGAAAAATGTTACAGTTTTTGCCTATTCGGGCACCTTCCATGATGGTTACATTGGATCCTATCCAAGTACCTTCTCCAATTTTAACATTATTGTGGATGGTCGTAAAGGGCTCAATTACAACATTTTTAGCGATTTTTGCACCTGGGTGAACGTAAGCTAGTGGTTGATTCATTTATAAGTTTTTAGTTTTTACAATTTGAGCCATTAACTCTGCTTCAGTTACTAGGACTCCGTTTACATAAGCCTTCCCAGTCATGGCACAAATTCCTCTTCGAATTGGTTCGTCTAAGCTAAGATCAAATATTAATGTATCGCCTGGGTTTACTTGCTTTTTAAATTTTACGTTATTTATTTTTAAAAAGTACGTTAGGTAATTTTCAGGATCTGGAACTTTACTTAATGCTAATATCCCTCCAACCTGAGCCATCGCCTCAACTATTAAAACGCCTGGCATTACAGGTGCTCCAGGAAAATGTCCTGCAAAAAAGGGTTCGTTCATAGTGACATTTTTTAAGCCAACTACACGAGTATCCGTTAAGTCTAAAATTTTATCCACTAATAAAAAGGGGGGCCTGTGAGGCAAAACCTCCATAATAGCGTTGATATCCTTTACAGGTTTTTTTAATAAATCAAAAACTGGAATTTTATTTCTTTTTTCCAACTTAATGATTTTTGATAATTTTTTTGCAAACTGTGTGTTTACAAAATGTCCAGGCTTATTTGCAATCACCTTTCCTCGTATACGAGTTCCAACCAATGCTAAATCACCTATAACATCCAAAAGTTTATGCCTTGCAGCCTCATTAGGGTGGTGCAAGTTTAAATTATCTAATATACCATTGGGTTTTACAGAAATAGTGTCTTTTCCAAATGCAACACGTAATTTATCCATGGTTTCAGGTGATAACTCTTTATCGACGTATACAATAGCATTATTTAAATCTCCACCTTTAATCAAGCCATTGTCTAAAAGCATTTCTATTTCATGTAAAAAACTAAAAGTTCTGGAATCTGATATCTCGGATTTAAATTCAGAGATATCATCAATAGATGCATTTTGAGTGCCTAATATATTAGTCCCAAAATCAACCATTGTCGTTAATTGGTAGTTATCAGAAGGCATAACTATTATTTCGCTACCAGTTTTCTCATCCTTGTAGGTGATGATGTCTTTAATTACATATTCTTCAACAAACGCTTCTTGTTCCTTGATGCCCGCCAATTCAAGTTTTTCTATAAAAAATTTAGAGGATCCGTCCATTATTGGAGGCTCAGAAGCATCTAACTCAATCATACAGTTATCAATTCCTAAGCCAACTAAAGCGGCTAAAACATGCTCAGAGGTATTTATAGTAACTCCATGTTTTTCGAGATTGGTCCCTCTTTGGGTAGTTACAACATAATTAGCGTCTGCTTCAATTATTGGTTTTCCTTCTAAATCAACACGAATAAAAGCATACCCGTAATTTTCTGGTGCTGGCTTAAAGGTCATCGTTACTGATTTTCCAGTATGCAATCCAACGCCAGAAAGAGAAACTTCTTTAGCTATTGTTTTTTGTTTGATATCTAAATTAGTCATTGGTATTTTTTTTCTCTAAAATATTTATTCTATTCATCGTATTTGGTAAATTTTTAAAATGGACATAACTCTTGTTATAGTCACTATAAGGTAAGGCTGGTGATCCCTGCAAGGCTTCGTTATCCTTAACATTTCGACCAATACCACTTTGTGCTTGAATTTTGACATTGTTGCCTATGCTTATGTGACCAACAATTCCAACCTGACCGCCTATCATGCAATTTTCACCAATTTTTGTAGATCCAGCTATTCCAGTTTGCGCAGCAATAACAGTATTTTTTCCAATTTCTACATTATGTGCTATCTGTATATGATTGTCTAATTTTACACCTTTTCTAATGATGGTAGACCCAAGGGTAGCTCTATCAATAGAGGTGGCTGCACCCACGTCAACATTGTCTTCAATAATAACATTTCCTGTCTGTGGTACTTTTGTATATTCACCTTTTTCGTTGGGAGCAAACCCAAACCCATCGGCTCCTAAAATTGCACTACTATGAATTACACAGTTATTGCCAATAACGGTATCAGAGTATATTTTAGCTCCAGAAAATAAAGTTACGTGGTCCCCAATCACAACATTATCGCCAATGTAAACATTGGGATAAATTTTTGTGTTATTTCCTATTTTAATATTTTCTCCCAAATAAGCAAAAGCTCCTATATAAATATTATCACCATATACTGCACTTTCAGAAATATAAACAGGACTTTCTATCCCTATTTTATTCATTTTTACTTGATTATAATATTCTAATAATTTAGAAAAAGATTTATAGGCATCCTCCACCCGAATCAAAGTGCTTTTAATGTCCTTTTCAGCTTTAAAAGTCTTGTTTACAATTACTATCGAGGCGTTGGTAGTATAAATGTACTGGGTGTACTTAGGATTTGCAAGAAAACTCAAGCTTTCTGGTATTCCTTCTTCTATTTTTGAAAGTTTAGAAACTTCTATTTCAGGGTTTCCCTCAACTTCACCTTCTAAAATAACTGCGATCTGTGCTGCTGTAAATTTCAAAATAATGGTTTTAAAAAATATTCATTTCCTGCAAAAGTAAAAAAAAAGGTTTATTAATTCGTTTTTGGGTAGCACATATAATTTTTCACTACCTTTTTTGACAATGCTTTTAAGTTAAAATGATCACTCGCGTTTGCAACGTCTATGGTTTTGTTCTGCTTTGTATACAAATTAATGGTTTCTTTTTCCATGCTATACGCCTGATTTGTGATTTGCCCTTTAAATACAAAATAAGAGGCTTCCTCTTCTGTTATCGAATATCGAGTCATTAATTTATGTTTTGATTCATTTAAATAATCCACATCAAATTCCTCTAGTTGTATTTCAATTTTAAGCAACTCTCTGTCTAACAACATTTTAGAGATATTACTTAGAACGAAATCATCTTCATTTCGCCAAGATTTCATTGCAGCAATAATATCATTATCGTCTAGTTTCGCGAATTCATTAAGAATTTCACTATTTATGGTTTTTTTAGTTATCGTATAATTCAGAAAAAAACTTAGAGGTTCACTAGCTTTAACAACGATTCCGTTTGTCACTAAATATTTTGCTCTTTTTAAGAGTCTAGTCAATAATTGCTCTGCAACTAAGCTTGTTTTGTGGAGGTATACTTGCCAATACATTAATCTACGGGCGATAATAAATTTTTCAACAGAGTAAATCCCTTTTTCTTCGACTACCAGTCTATCATTAACTACATTTAACATACTGATTAATCGCTCTGAATTAATCGAACCCTCCGAGACTCCCGTATAAAAACTATCGCGTTTAAGATAATCTAAACGATCCATATCCAATTGTCCAGAAATCAACTGATAAAAAAAGTTTCTATGATAGTTATTACTGAAAATTTGAATTGCTAACGTTAATCTGTTGTTAAATTCTTTGTTGAGTTCAGACATAAATAAGAGCGAAATAGACTCATGATCGATTCCCTCGACGATACTATGTTCCATGGCATGAGAAAAAGGACCGTGCCCTATGTCGTGCAGCAATATGGCGATATACAATGCCTCCGATTCTTCAGTAGATATTTTAACTCCCTTAAACATAAGGGTTTGAACAGCTTTTTGCATTAAGTGCATCGCGCCAATAGCGTGTTGGAATCGAGTGTGATGAGCTCCTGGATAAACCATGTAAGACATTCCCATTTGAGAAATTCTTCTTAATCGTTGAAAATATTTATGTTCAATAAGTTCAAAAATGATTGGGCTTGGTATGGTAATAAAACCATAAATTGGATCGTTAATAATTTTGAGCTTGTTCTGAGAATTCAATTTTTATTTTTTTTTGATATTTATATCGTATGAAAGAATAACGGAATTATTTTTGTATTCAAGAATAAAGTATTTAATTTAAAAACAAATATACATATATGAGTGATATAAAAGTACTTTGGGTGGATGATGAAATAGAATTATTGAAACCACATATCCTTTTTCTTGAAAAAAGAAACTACAACGTAACTAAAGCATTAAGTGGAACTGAGGCACTCGAAGAAATAAAAAAACAAAATTTTGACATAGTATTTCTTGACGAAAATATGCCAGGACTCACTGGAATTGAAACGTTAGCAGAAATAAAAGAATATCAGGCCAATCTTCCAGTTGTGATGATTACTAAGAGTGAAGAAGAATATATAATGGAAGAAGCTATTGGATCGAAAATTGCAGATTATCTTATAAAGCCTGTTAATCCAAACCAAATATTATTGAGTTTAAAAAAAACGTTAGATCTTTCAAGGCTTGTTTCTGAAAAAACCACTTCCTCGTATCAACAAGAATTCAGAAAAATTGCTACCGATTTATCGATGGTCAATAGCTATGAAGAATGGGTAGAAATGTATCAGAAACTTGTATATTGGGAATTAGAACTTGAAAATATTGACGATTCTGGAATGTTTGAAATTTTAGAGTCCCAAAAAAACGAGGCTAACATTCAGTTTTGTAAGTTCATTGATAAAAATTATCCTAACTGGTTCAATTCACAAGAAAACGTACCTACACTATCGCACACCTTATTCAGAGATAAAGTATTGCCCGTTATTGAAAAGCAAAAAACTTTATTTGTCGTAATCGACAATTTACGGTATGACCAATGGAAAGCATTTGAACCTTTTTTAAACAGCAGCTTTAAAAAAGATTCTGAAGACCTTTACTACAGTATTTTGCCCACAGCAACACAATATGCAAGAAATTCTATTTTTTCTGGATTAATGCCCAGTGAAATGGAAAAATTATATCCAAATTTTTGGTTGAATGACACTGATGAAGGAGGAAAAAATATGTTTGAAAAAGATTTTCTAGAAGCACAACTAAAAAGACTTGGTAAAAAACTAAATTGGAGCTATCATAAAATTTCAAGTTTAAAACAAGGAAAAAAACTATCTGAAAATTTTAGATCCTATAAAAATAATGACCTAATTGCTGTGGTATATAATTTTGTGGACATGCTTTCTCATTCCAAAACTGAGATGGAGGTTATTAAAGAATTGGCCTCTACCGATAAGTCTTACAGATCGTTAACTCAAAGTTGGTTTAAAAACTCTCCCTTGTTAGATATTATCCAACAAGCATCGTTATTGGGATTTAAATTAATCATAACAACTGACCACGGAACTATTAATGTAAAGTATCCTACCAAAGTTATTGGAGATAAAAATATAAGTTCCAACTTAAGATATAAAACAGGAAGAAGTCTTTCCTTCGAAGAAAAAGATGTTTTAGTTTCCAAAGATCCAAAAAAGATTTACCTACCAGCTATTAATATGAGTAGTTCTTTCATATTTGCAAAAAGTGACATGTTTTTTGCATATCCGAATCGATACAACCATTTTGTAAGCTATTATAAAAACACGTATCAGCACGGTGGTGTTTCTATGGAGGAAGTATTGATTCCTTTTATCGTTTTAGACCCTAAATAAATAAGGAATTAATTTCGGTGCTTGTGTCAAAAAGTTTTGAAAACAATCGGTTTTAATTTGTA
>ENA-UZWY01008312-UZWY01008312.1-metagenome-genome-assembly--contig:-Day-2--50m-contig-8312_pt1 | contig 11541 bp, 10 predicted proteins | sample MGYA00260341_ERZ794901 | MGnify/ENA metagenome assembly ERZ794901 | reverse complement strand
ATCATTTGGTTTAGAAGAGATTTAAGGCTTTACGATAATGCTGCCCTTTTTCATGCATTAAAGGATTCAAATCAGGTTTTTCCTGTGTTTATTTTTGATACACATATATTGTGTAAACTGGGAAATAAGAAAGATCGAAGAATTGAATTTATACTTCGATCTCTTGCTGAAATCAAAAAAACTTTAAATGAAAATGGTTCGGACCTAATCGTTGAAACCGGTGACCCAGCATTTCTTATTCCAAAATTGATTACAGAATATAAATGTAACTCATTATATATAAACAGGGATTATGAAAAATATGCGCAAGAACGAGATCAATCAATCTCTAAAATTTTATTAAATAAAAAGGTCACAACCTTAATATTCAAAGATCAAGTTTTATTTGAAAATGATGAAATTTTAACGCAATCAAATAATCCGTATACAGTTTTTACACCCTATAAAAATAACCATTTAAAAAGATTAAATGAGCAAGGTATTAAACTATACAACTGTGAAAATCATAAAGACAACTTTGCGAAATATACTTCTAAAGCATTACCGACATTAAGGGAGCTTGGTTTTGAAAAAACTAATTTAGAAGCCCTCGACTTGCCAACTGGGACTAGCGGAGGCAAGGGTCTTCTCGAGAAATTTTATAAAAATATAAAAAATTATTCAAAAAACAGAAATTTTCCTTCCATAAGGGGAGTGTCCTACCTATCTGTGCACAATCGCTTCGGAACATTATCGATTAGGCATCTCGCAAAATTAGCTATTGAGGCTGATAACGATGGGGCCTCAACTTGGTTAAGTGAGTTAATCTGGAGAGATTTTTATTTTCAAATAATTGCAAACTTCCCCCAGGTATCTGAAAAAAAATCATTTAAAAGTCAGTTCGAAAACTTACAATTCGAAAATGATGAAAAAAAATTTGAAGCATGGAAGAATGGTCTGACTGGTTTTCCAATCATAGATGCCGCAATGAAACAAATAAACCAAACTGGTTATATGCACAACCGATTAAGGATGATTGTTTCCTCATTCTTGGTTAAGGATTTACTTATTGATTGGAGGTGGGGAGAAAAATATTTCGAAGATAACCTGATTGACTTTGATTTTTCAGCAAATAATGGTGGTTGGCAATGGGCAGCTTCGACAGGGTGTGACTCGCAACCTTATTTTAGAATATTTAACCCAGTGCTTCAGTCAGAAAAATTTGATAAAGACGGTTCATTTATAAAAAAATATATTCCACAATTAGCTCCACTATCCGTTAAAGAAATTCATCAGCCATGGATATATTTTGAAAAAAATAGAGAGGCATTTCCTATCAAACTTGGTATCGACTACCCATTTCCTATCGTTGACCATAGGGAACAAAGGGATATGGCATTATCGATGTATAAAGCATGCAAATAGTTGTTGTTTCTTAACAACACATTCTATCTATAACCCCTTTTAATTTCATTTAATGTCCCTTAATAACAACATACATGTCATAATGATAAGATATGTGGATTAAATTAAATACAAAATTATTAGCGTTATCCTTCATTCTTTTTTCATGCTTCATAAGCGCAGAAGAGAACCCTAAAGACCCTTATGAAGGTTTTAATCGAGGTGTGTACACATTTAACGATACGATTGACGGGGCAATTCTCAAGCCTATCGCAATGGGTTATAACTATGTCACACCAGATGTGGCTAAAAAAGGGATTAACAATTTCTATAACAACATTACAGACTTCATAACTGCCGTAAATAGTTTCTTACAATTAGATTTTGAACAAGGCATGACTGATTCCGGAAGGGTTATAGTAAACACAACCATTGGCATGCTCGGCTTCATCGATGTCTCTTCAACCAATGTGAATAACTATACAGATCGTAACAAACAAGATTTTGGTACAACACTTGCACGTTATGGATGGCGTGACAGTGCATACCTAGTGCTACCATTTTTTGGTCCCTCTACTTTCAGAGATGGGACTGGTCTGGCAGTCGATGCACTTTTCATTGATCCTATTGCTTATATTGATAATGTGCGGTTAAGAAATGCACTATACGTTGGTAAAATTATTAACACGAGAGCCCAGCTTTTAGATGCAACAAACCTGATGGATGATGCCTCAATTGACCCATACGCCTTCCAAAGAGATTCGTGGCTACAGATGAGAAAAGCCCAGATCGATGGTAAAGAACAGATCAATTATGATGAATACCTAGACTATTTATCTGAGGATGATACATTTGATTATGCTACAGATGATGACGTTGATACTTCAGAGAATCAAAATCAAACTGAAAGCGATACATTGTCACAATTTGAAAATATAAATTCTATTGAAGAAAATAAGACCAGTCAGCGCCCTCTAGCATCTCACCTAGTTTCCTCCCTCTAAATATTATTTACCAGAAGCAATAGTCAATTCATCTATTAATACAGATCCAATGTATTGAGAGCTATTTTTATATATATCATTTCCAATATTAGAAATATTTAACAACATATCCCTCATATTTCCAGCAATAGTAATCTCTTCAACAGGATGAACGATAGCGCCCTCTTCAACCCAAAACCCAGCAACACCTCTTGAATAATCACCAGTCACAATATTTAAACCTTGTCCCATTAACTCGGTTACCACCAAACCCCTACCCATTTTTTTTATCAACTCTTCAAAGCTAAGGTTTGACGAATTCGTTATTAAGTTATGTGCCCCTCCAGCATTACCCGTTGTTTCCATTTTTAATCTTCTCGCACTATATGAGGATAGGAAGTAACCCTTTAAAAAACCTTTATCAACAACAACTCTTGGCTTAACGTAGACCCCTTCTCCATCAAAATATGTTGTTGCGTTTCCATGCTTTAAGTATGGGTCCTCACTAATCGTAAGATGCTCTGAAGCAATTTTCTTATCAAGTGAATTCAATAAAAAAGAGGTTTTACGATATTGATTTGTACCTGATGATGCAGAAACAATCGATGATACTAATGTGGTCGCGACTTGAGATTCAAAAATTACAGGGTAACGACCTGTTTTGATCGGTTTAGGCATAAGACGATTTATTGCTCTCTGGGCTGAGGATTCGCCGACCTCCTCTAAAGATTGCAAATTGGAAATTTTACGTGCATTACTATAGCTATAGTCTCTTTGCATTCCTGAACTATCTTTTGCTATAACAGAGCAGCTTATCGTATGACGCGAAGATGGGAAGCCCCCAATAAATCCATTTGAATTTGCCTGAACAAATAAATTATTGGAAGTAGTAAAATTTGCACCTTCGGAATTATTTATTCTTTTATCAAATGATAATGCGGCTGTTTCAGCCACTAAGGCTTTCGCAATCATAGCATCTTGTGAGTCTCTAAAGGGATGATACAGATCAAGCTTAATTTCTTTTTTTGGAAATAATTTTGAGTTTGCTAGCCCAAAGGCTTGATCTTCACCGGTGAATTTAGCAATATCGCATGCTGCTGCCAAGCACAATTCAATAGCCTCTTTACTAAAATCAGAAGTTGTCGCTACGCCTCTTTTTTTTCCAAAATATACTGCAATCGATAAACTTTTATCATTATTTAAAGAGACCGATTCAAGCTCTTTTAATCTTACTGAGACTGAAGTTCCAGCATCCACATCAATTTCAACGTCTGACTCAGACGCACCTTTAGTCCTAGCCTGTTTATTAACATACCTCGCTAACTCATATAAATCATCTTGTGAATAATTAAGTATTTTGACCATTCAATTTTTGAAAATTATTAAAGTGATATCATACATAATCAAATTCAAGATTTGGTATTAAATTTCTATGACTGATATAACAGATGACTTTAAAAGCAAAACTGCTTTAAAAAATGAAGCTAAAGATATTCATGCGTTTGGAAGAATTTTAGTAGGTTTAACTGATAAGCAAATAAGTCAGATTGAATTACCTAAAAACGTTCATGAAGCGATAAAAGAGCTTAAAAAATTAAAAAAAAATTCGGCCCAAAAAAGACAAAGCCTATATCTAGCCAAGTTACTCAGAGCTATAGACTTATCAGAAGCTCAGCGATTTGTTCATCATCTAAAGTTTGAATCCCAAACCGAGATTAAAAAATTTCATAAAGCAGAGGATTGGAGAGATAAATTAGTCGCTGATATGTCAAATCTCACAGATTTTATTAATTTATCCCCTCGTATTGATGTACAAAGGCTAAGGAAACTAATCCTCAATTCCCAGATAGAAATAAAGAAAGGAAGCTCCAAGAAATTTCAAAAAGAGCTTTTTAAGTTTATTAAAGAAATTTTATAAGAAGCTTAAATACTGGCCACAGTTTCTGAAGCCTTACCATTTCTCATATAGCCCACGTCAATATCAGAACCCTTATTTTCTCTTATTAACGATATAAGCTCATCAGGCGTTGTAACTTTTTGACCATTAATAGAGGTAATACTATCATTCCTGACAATTCCTGCTTTGGCTGCAGCAGAGCCTTTGATTACAGCAATGACCTGAACCCCCTCTGCATTTTCCCTATTCTCACCCTGGCCAAGCTCGATAAAGTGCGTACCAAAGGTTGGTTTAGGTAATTTTACCCAGTAGGAAGCGTAAAAATCATACAATACATTCGGGTCAACTAGATCTTCTTCTGTAATTTCTATTTCAGTTACCTTGCCAAAATCTTTAACTCTTTTTTCTTCTATCGCTTTTTTTCTAGCCTGTTTAAATTTTGATGCTCTATCGCCCTCATTAATTTGTCTATCATAAACTAAAATTAAATCTGCTTTTATTTTTTGCCCATGTTCAAGAGCAACGCTTGGGGGTAAATTGGTACTGACAAACCCTGAGAACCCCATAAAATCATAACCATTCTCGAGCATCATCACATTGTCAGTATCTTTATCCCAACCTCTCATTATTTTAGTGTCTGGCATTTGCTCAAATGACTTAAAACCTTCAGGACTCTGTAAAACATAGTTTTTCTCAAATAAATTTTCCTCAGCAATGAGGTTGGTAGAGAAAAAGAAAACTACTGCGATAAAAGTGCTTAGGTATGATTTGTACATGAGGCTCCCTTGAAAATGATAATATTATATTTTATACAATTAAACTGACACATTCATGCTGCAAAAATTCATTAAAATTGGATTAATATCAATTAGTGATCGAGCGTCATCTGGTATTTATGAAGATAAAGGTATTCCAGAGCTAGAGGCTTGGTTAAAAAAAACGATAAAAAATGATTACCAAACCGAATCAATAGTCATCCCAGATGAGCTCTCTAAAATTAAAGATACACTAATTGATTTTTGTGATCACAAGGAGTGTGCATTTATATTAACAACAGGTGGGACGGGTCCTGCTGTAAGAGATATTACTCCAGAGGCGACTTTGTCTATCGCCGACAAAGAAATGCCAGGTTTTGGTGAGCAAATGCGTCAAATTAGCTTAAATTTTGTTCCTACTGCAATCTTATCAAGGCAGGTAGCTGTGATTAGGAAAAAAACACTTGTTGTGAATCTTCCTGGGCAACCTAAGGCGATAGTTGAAACTCTTGAGGGGGTAAAAGATAAGGAAAATAACGTAAAAACACATGGTATCTTTGCTGCGATACCTTATTGTTTAGATCTAATTGGTGGTCCATATATTGAAACAAATGAGGATTTTGTAAAATCTTTTAGGCCAAAAAAGAAATAAAGATGCAAACAGAATTTGAAATAATTGAAAAATTCTTTTTAAAAAAAAATATCAAAGCATTCAAAGGTATTGGAGATGATGCTGCATTATTTAAAAAAGATAATGATAATTTATGGGCTATCTCAACTGATACGCTGAATAAAAATATTCACTTCATGGCAGCTACCGATCCATATAAAATTGGATGGAAGGCAATGGCAGTTAATGTTTCTGATATTTTAGCAATGGGGGCATCTCCGATGTTTGCATTACTTGCCATAGCGATGCCAAAAGCAAATAATGATTGGTTAAAACAATTTTCAAAAGGCTTCTTTGAATGTTGCAAAGAATTTAGTGTAGAGCTTATCGGCGGAGATACCACAAGGGGTCCCTTATCAATCAATGTAACCGTCTTGGGTGATGTAAATAAAAATAGTGTCCTACTCAGATCGAATGCAAAAATTGAGGATGACATATGGGTCACCGGTGATCTTGGTCTTCCTGCATTAGGTTTAAAAATTATTAAGAAAAATATAGAAGTCCCCAAAGGTATTGCAAAAAATTCCATCAAGGCATTAGAAAAACCAATGCTTAACAAATTTACTATCGATAAAATTAAATCTTTTTGTAACTCGGCAATAGATATTTCAGATGGTTTTGTAGCTGACCTAAATCATATTTTAAGGGCGTCAAAGGTGGGAGCAAAGGTCAATTTAAAAGATATGCCAATAAATAAATGGATAAAAAAAACAGGGCAAGAGAATTTAGCCCTTTATGGTGGTGACGACTATCAAACAATATTAACCGCCTCAAAAGATATGAGATCACAAATTGAAAAGTTGATCCAGAAAAATAATTTAAGCCTCTCAAGGGTGGGCACTATTACTAAAGATAAAAAACTGCGTATAAGTGATAATGGAATGGAGATCAAACTAAAAAAAGGCTTTGCACACTTTGAAAGAAAATAATTTACTTTTTAAAAATGAATCTACATTTATTGCATTGGGTTTTGGGTCAGGCTTAGCAAAATTTGCGCCCGGCACCTTTGGAACGTTAATGGCAATACCGTTGTATTATTTTTCCCAACTCCTGCCTCAATATTATAATTACTTTTTTGTGATCACTCTTTTTTTTATTGGTATTTATGTATCAAACAAAACCTGCCTCATCATGAAAGTGAAAGATCCCTCTTGTATCGTTATTGATGAAATTGTTGCCTTTCTCGCACTATTAATTTATCTGCAACCTGATGTGGTTACATTATTTTATTGTTTTTTATTATTTAGATTTTTCGATATCTTGAAACCATTTCCCATCAATATTCTTGAAAAAAAATTTGAGGGTGGCTTTGGAATAATGATTGATGATGTTGCAGCCGCAATATATTCAGCTTTAATAATAATATTAACTAACCAATATGCTTTCTAGAGAATATACAAATCTCATTCAAAAATTAGCAAGCCAGTGTTTAGTTAGAGACATATTGATAGTAACCGCCGAGTCGTGTACGGGTGGTCTTCTGTCTTCATTGTTTACTCAAGAAGCTGGAAGCTCAAAATGGTTTGATAGGGGGTTTGTCACTTATAGTAATAATTCAAAAATTGATTCTTTGGGAGTGCGAGAGGAGACTTTAGGAAATTTTGGAGCTGTCAGTCAAGAAGTTGCCAATGAAATGTCTACGGGGGCTCTGAAAAATAGTGAGGCGAACCTAGGCATCAGTATCACAGGCATTGCGGGTCCTGGAGGTGGGTCATTAGCTAAACCCGTGGGAACTGTTTATTTTTCAATCGCAAACCAAAAAAAGGTAATTTTAGAACACAAGGCAGATTTTATGGGTTCAAGAGAGACAATTAGAAAAGAATCGGTTCTTTTTGTATTAAATAAACTGTTGAACCTTACGTTATAACAACAAGTATGAAATAATAAAAACTTATTAAAAAATACTAACCAAAGGTAAATATTCAATGGATGACAACAAAAGAAAAGCTCTAGATGCAGCACTCGCGCAAATAGATAAACAGTACGGTAAAGGATCGGTAATGCGGATGGATGACACTTCAGTTGTTGAGGATATCCAATCTGTATCTACCGGGTCTTTGGGGCTTGATATTGCCTTAGGCATTGGTGGTTTACCTCGTGGAAGAGTCATCGAAATATATGGGCCAGAATCTTCTGGAAAGACATCATTAACGCTTTCAGTAATCGCTCAAATGCAAAAAGCAGGAGGAACAGCAGCGTTTATTGATGCTGAGCATGCACTTGATATCCAATATGCAGCTAAGCTTGGCGTTAATATTGAAGAATTATTAGTCTCACAACCAGATACCGGTGAACAGGCTCTTGAAATAGCGGATATGCTTGTCAGAAGTGGCTCCGTTGATATTGTGGTTGTCGATTCAGTTGCAGCATTAACTCCACGCGCTGAAATTGAGGGTGATATGGGTGATTCGCATATGGGATTACAAGCTAGGTTAATGTCACAGGCGTTAAGAAAATTAACAAGTAACATCAAAAAAACAAACACTATGGTAATTTTTATTAACCAATTACGAATGAAAATTGGTGTTATGTTCGGAAACCCAGAAACCACAACCGGTGGTAATGCACTTAAGTTTTATGCATCTGTAAGGCTTGATATCAGAAGAATTGGTGCAATAAAAAAAGATGATGAAATTATCGGTGCCGAAACTAGAGTAAAGGTAGTTAAAAATAAAGTAGCCCCCCCATTTAGGAAGGCTGAATTTGATATGCTGTATGGTGAAGGAATTTCACTGGAGGGTGAGATTATTGACCAAGCTGTTAAATTAAACATTATAGAAAAATCTGGTTCGTGGTATAGCTACAATGGTGAGAAAATTGGTCAGGGAAAGGATAACGTTCGAGAATTTCTCAAAGGTAACCCCGAAACATCAAAAGATATTGAAAACCAAGTAAGAGATAAGTCAAGTATATCTGCTGAAATTGAAATCGATGATGCAGTGCCTGAGGATGATGCAGAATCTGAAAAATAGTACCGAAAAAAATATTATCTTACTTAGGAAAAGAGCTATATATTATTTGGGTAAAAGAGAATACTCCCGCTTAGAGTTACAAAAAAAAATAAATGCCTTCGCCCAAGAGCTTGAGCTTGAGACACAAACCGTAAAAAATATACTTAACGAGCTTGAGGGCAAAGATTGGTTGTCAGATCAAAGATTTACGGAGCAATTTATTTTTTCAAAAAAGAACAAATATGGAGTAGAAAAAATTAGGTATGAACTAAAAATGCGAGGAGTGGACGAGACTATTATTAATGGTGAACTAGTCAAAATTAAATCAGAGAATTATTCGCTTGCAAAAAAAATCTGGGCAAAAAAATTTGATGCTACTCCCCATTCACAAGAGGAAAGAAATAAACAAATAAGGTTTCTCCAGGGGAGAGGCATTAACATAGAAATAATACATAAAATTCTATCTGGGAAGAATTTTGAATAACAAAAATATTTTATCGGAAAAAGAAATCAGGAAACAATTTTTGGATTTCTTTGCTACTAAGGGGCATGAAGTTGTCTCTTCATCAAGCTTGGTCCCTCAAGATGATCCTACTCTACTTTTCACCAATGCAGGTATGAATCAATTCAAAGAGATTTTTTTAGGCATTGAGAAAAAAAGTTATCAAAGAGCAACTTCAAGTCAACGTTGTGTTAGGGCTGGTGGAAAACATAATGATTTAGAAAATGTTGGTTATACAGCAAGACATCTAACTTTTTTTGAAATGCTTGGTAACTTCAGCTTTGGAGATTACTTTAAAGAAGAAGCTATCACATTCGCATGGCAGCTTTTGACAGAGGTCTATAAAATTCCAAAAGGTAAATTATTGGTTACCGTTTATGAAGAAGATAAGGAAGCACTAGAAATCTGGTCACAAAAAATAGGCTTACCTAAAGATAAAATCATTTTAATTGGAGATAACAAGGGAGGTAAATATGCCTCAGATAATTTTTGGATGATGGGCGACACCGGTCCTTGTGGTCCGTGTAGTGAAATTTTTTATGATCATGGAAAAGATTATTTTGGAGGTCCTCCAGGCTCAAAAGATGAAGATGGAGATCGCTTCATTGAGATTTGGAATTTAGTGTTCATGCAATACAACCGAGATGAGCAAGGTAAAATGCATCTTCTTCCGAAGCCATCCGTTGATACTGGAATGGGATTAGAGAGAATCTCTGCAATACTCCAAAATGTCCACTCAAACTATGAAATTGATTTATTTAAAACGCTTATCGCTGAAATTGCCAAGATTACGAATACAAAAGATCTTGGGAATAATTCACTTAAAGTAATTGCTGATCATATAAGAACAGCCACTTATCTTATTAAAGATGGGGTGTTGCCTGAAAATGAGGGAAGAGGTTACGTTCTAAGAAGAATTATCCGAAGAGCCATTAGGCATGGTTATAAGCTTGGCCGTAATAAGCCATTCTTTAACAAACTCGTACCACTTGTCTTACAGCTAATGGATGATGATAAAGATATATCTCTCGATAAAAGAAAATTAATTTCAAATGAAATCTTATTAGAGGAAGAGCGTTTCTTCGTAACAATCGAAAATGGTATGTCTATTCTTGATCAGGCAATAAATGATATTAAGAATAAAGATGTATCAATACTCGATGGGGGGGTTGCTTTTAAGTTGCATGATACCTATGGATTTCCTCTTGATCTTACTGCCGATATTTGTAGAGAAAATAAAATTGAAATTGATACTGAGGCTTTTGAGGTATCCATGAAATCTCAAAAAACAATGGCACGTGAATCAGGTAAGTTTAATACAACTAAAACGTTACCTTACGAAGGCACAGATACAGAATTTTTAGGTTATATCGATACTTATTCTTCTTCAAAAATTTTAGCAATGTTTAAAGACGGTAACGAAGTTAAGGAGCTAAAAGTAGGTGATGAAGCAATCCTTATTTTAGATAAATCTCCCTTTTATGCGGAATCAGGAGGGCAGGTTGGTGATAGTGGCTACATTAAAACTAACAGAGGAAAATTTTACGTCCAAGATACGATAAAAATTAAAAAAACCATATTTGGACATATTGGGGTTCTTGAGACTGGCTCCTTGAAATGTAACGAACAAGTTGAGGCATCAATAGATGAACATAGGAGGGATGATATAAAACGTAATCACTCTGTCACCCATCTGCTTCATAAAGCATTGAAAATTGTTTTGGGTGACCATGTTGAACAAAAAGGTTCTCTCGTAGACAACCTTAAAACACGCTTTGATTTTTCTCATACAAAACCTATTTCAAACGATGAAATTCATCAAATAGAATCTATTGTTAATAATGAAATTTTAACGAATAAAGTGACCACTACAGAAATGATGTCAATTGATAAGGCAAAAGAATCAGGCGCATTAATGCTTTTTGGGGAAAAATATGATTCAGAAGTTCGCGTATTAAATATTGGAAACAGTATCGAACTATGTGGGGGGACTCACGTAAGCAACACAGGTGATATTGGCCTTTTTAAAATCTATGCTGAGACTGGTGTTGCTTCCGGCGTTAGAAGAATTGAGGGAGTTACTGGGCTTAATCTCATTAAATTTTTAAATGATCAAGAAGAAATATTAACTAGAGTCTCCAAAGACCTAAACACTAAGCCATCAGAGATACCATCAAAGGTATCTTCATTACTTTCACAACTTAAAGAGAATGAAAAAAAACAAAACCAACTAAAATCAGAATTAGCATTGAATCAAACTGATGAGATGCTTTCAAAAACATCAAAAATAAATAATTTTGAATACTTAAGCCAAGTAATTGATAATCAAGGGCCTAATGAATTGAGAGATATGATTGATAAATTGAAGCTAAAACTTAAAACAGCAGTTATAATATTAGC
>ENA-UZWY01002934-UZWY01002934.1-metagenome-genome-assembly--contig:-Day-2--50m-contig-2934_pt1 | contig 11583 bp, 9 predicted proteins | sample MGYA00260341_ERZ794901 | MGnify/ENA metagenome assembly ERZ794901 | reverse complement strand
CGAGTTGAAGTTCAACGAAATGATCGACGATTCTTCGTCACTGTACCTACACAATAATGGCATCCTTAAAATGAAGGCTTCTTACAACACATGAACTTAGTTAGTCGTACCACCTTGATGTCTTTATTTATGTTCAGGCGAGCCGCTATCAGCTGCCTGCTTATCGCCGGACTGGCAGGTTCAATGAACACCTATGCTGAAGGTTATTCCGGCACCTTGAATCTCAAGAACGCTGATATTCGCGAGGTGGTCACCCAAATTTCAGCCATTACTGGAAAGAGTTTTATTATCGACCCAAGGGTCAAGGGAAACGTCACCGTCGTTTCAAATACAAAGATGGATCGCGACACGACCTATGAATTGTTTCTCAGCGTACTGCGGGTTCACGGCTACGCAGCGGTACCTTCAGGGAACGTAATACGCATCGTGCAACAAGTGCTCGCCAAACAGAGTGGTAACCCCGGCGATTTTAGTGATAACACCTCCAGTGAGGAGCTGGTCACCCAAGTCATTTCAGTCCGTAACACGGCATCTGCCGAGCTGGTTAAAATCCTTCGCCCTCTCATCCCACAATACGGACACATTGCCGGTCTGACATCACCGAATGCACTGATCATTAGTGATCACGCTAGCAATATTGCAAGACTGGCTGAAATCGTAAACAGGATTGATGTCGCTGAGAGCTCCACGACCGAGATTGTGCAGCTTAAAGAAGCCTGGGTTGAAGACATGGTCGCACTGCTTGAGCAACTCGCACCGGAACAGATAGGCAAGGGAGCGAAGGGACCCAACAAAATTACGCTTGTCGCGAGCGAGCGCACAAATTCTATTGTGATCAAAGGTGACCCAGGCAGTATCAGCCGAGTTGTCGCCCTCATCAAGCAACTTGACATTCCGGCTAACAGAGCAGGAACGATTCAGGTCGTGAGACTGGCCCACTCAGATGCAGCGGAACTTGCTGCCATTTTAAAAGAGCTAATCAGTCAAAATGGCAAAGGAGACAAGCCTGGCCAAGATATTGCAACCAGCATACAGGCAGACGAGGCGCTTAATGCACTTGTCATCAAAGCCGACCCATCTACCATGGCCGAGCTTAAAGACATCATTGCAAAATTAGATGTTAGAAGACTTCAGGTTTTGATTGAGGCCGTTATTGTGGAGGTCACAACCACGTTTAATCGGAAACTTGGAACCGAGTTTTCTGTCGTCGATGCTGGTTCTAACGTGCCGCTTATATCCACGACAAACACTAATATTTCCAACCTTGTCAATTCCATTGCAACTGCAGCTGCGGGCGGGGCGACTGCTTTACCAAGTCTAGATTCAAACGTCGTGGGCGCTGGTAGACTCAGTGAAACAGGCAGCAATTTTGCACTGTTGATTAGCGCACTCGCAACAAACAACAATGTTGACCTGCTTTCAACCCCTAGCATCACGACCATGGATAACGAGGAAGCGAAGATCTTTGTTGGTCAAAACGTGCCCTTCAGGACCGGTTCAACTACAACGGGAAGTAATGGCACGACTAATCCATTTACAACTATTCAGCGCCAAGAGGTTGGCCTCACTTTAGATGTTACCCCTCACGTACACGATGGCAGTCTGATTAGGTTGGAAATCTCCCAAGAGGTCTCTGAAGTTGTAGAAAACCAGAACATCGGCTCAGCCGGCTCAGCCGACCTGATCACCTCAACAAGTACAATCGATACCACGGTGCTTGCTGATAACAACGAGATCATCATCCTTGGGGGTCTTATTCGTAACAACACCACCGGCACTGAAAATAAAGTCCCTTTTCTGGGTGACATTCCAGTTCTAGGCCGACTTTTTAAAAGCACAACGACCGGCACTGAAAAGAAGAACCTAATGATATTTTTGAGACCCACTGTTTTGAATTCAGTGGAAAAAGTCAAAGAAGTCACGGCACGAAAATACTCAGGAGTCTGGGAAGTCGAGATTGAGGGCACTGAGCCTCGCGGCTCTCTTTCTGACCTCTTTGATGGCAAACACTAGAAAAATTCCATGAAACGCTCAGCGATTTTAGACCGCTTAAGATCGCTCCAATTTCATTTCACGAAGAAACTGCTTTTTTCCTGGATCAAGCCCACGATTCTCGGCTGTGATAAGGACTTCCTCAATATCCAGCCCAATGATCGTGTTTGTTATGTGATGCCATTTCGGTCAATCGCTGACCTTATGGTTGTTGATCAAGCCTGCACAGATCATGGACTGCCACGACCTTACGACTCAATTCAGGACGATATTGAAGCACGCGCATTTTTCTTTCTAGGACGTCCCTATGGCGCCTGGGGGCGCAAGTCGCAACAAAAGCAGTCCAAGAGAATGGCGCGTTTGTTCGAGCATCAAATCGATGACATTGCTGCTCCAAAAATCGACAGTGAAACCAAACAGGAATCCATACAGGAATCCAAACAGGGACCTATAAAAATCGTACCCGTTTCACTCTTCTGGGGACACCAGCCAAATCGCGAAAAATCGCTCTCGAGTCTGTTGTTATCAGACAATTGGACGGTGACCAGTCGTTTCAAAAAACTGTTAGCGATGGTCATTCACCCGGGACACATACTGGTTCAGTTCAGCGAACCTGTCGTGTTGACTGACATTATCGAAGACGAACCAAACAGGGAAAAACAGATACGCAGATTACTACGTTTACTTCGGGTACATTTTAATCACCAGAAACTCGCGATCCTCGGACCCGACCTCTCTCACAGGCGCACACTTATCAATGCGATCATGTCTGATGATGGCGTACAAAAGAGCATCACATTAGCCGCAGAGGACGCAAACAAACCTGTCAGTGAATTTGAAAAACAAGCGCTGAAGCATGCCAACGAGATAGTTTCGCACCAGTCTTACCGTGTCATTCGCTTCTTTCATGTGCTGCTTACCTGGTTCTGGAACAAACTCTATAACGGCGTTGATCTTCACAACGTCAACAGAGTCAAAGCGTTAGCTAGAACACACGAGATTGTCTATGTGCCTTGCCACCGGAGCCATATCGACTACCTTTTGCTTTCATATGTGCTTTATCACAATGGTCTAACACCCCCACATATTGCTGCTGGTAAGAACCTTAACTTACCGTTGGTTGGCCCACTGCTTCGACGTGCCGGGGCTTTTTTTATGCGTCGCAGCTTCAGGGGAGATCCGGTCTATAAAAGTGTATTCGACGAATACCTGCATCAGATGTTTGTCCGCGGCTATTCTGTGGAGTACTTCATTGAGGGCGGCAGAAGCAGGACCGGACGAACGTTAACACCAAAAACCGGCATGCTAAGCATGACTGTGAACAGCTATTTGCGCGACTTCAGCAAACCTATTTGTTTTATGCCTGTATATTTTGGTTACGAACGAATTCTTGAAGGTAGCACCTACCGTGGAGAGCTGGAGGGTAAAAGTAAGGAGAAAGAATCCGTCTGGGACATCGCTGGTGTTCTCGGCACATTTAAAAACGATTTTGGCAAAGTCGCTGTCAACTTCGGGGAGCCTGTCTTCCTTGAGCACTTTCTTAACCAAACCCTGCCCACGTGGAAAGATAGTGACAGGCACAGTCCTGACATGGTTTCCGAAGCCTGTATAAAACTGGGTAACAGAATCGCGACCGGGCTGAATTCAGCGGCATCAATAAATCCCGTTAATCTCGTTGCTACAGCGCTGCTAACCACGCCGCGTCAGTCCATGACGGATGAGCGATTACAACGGATGATTGATGACTTGTTGAGTATCGCCAAGGGGATGAATACAGCAGGAGAGTATTCGATAGTCGACCTTGATGCGAGTAGCATTATTGAGCAAGCCGAGAGTATCGCTGACATCACACGTACGACACAGAATTTTGGCGACATATTATCCGCCTCGGCCTCCGCCGCTGTGCTGCTTACTTACTACCGAAACAACACGATCCATGTTTATGCGTTACCAAGCATGATTGCCAGATGGATCAAGCAATCTGGCAGCGTGTCAGCAGATGACCTTCTTGAGGCTTGCTTTCGGCTTTATCCATTTCTTGAATCAGAGTTTTTCCTGCCGTTCCAGCAGACAGAACTTCGAACAACCATCGAACAGATTCTGGAAATCTTTGGCACGATTGGCGTCATTGAATTTGATCACGTAGATGGAGGTTCACGGTTAGTATCAGCCCCGGCTCCAACCTCTGATGGTTACGCAAGCTTGATGTCTCTTTCCGAAATTATTGAGCCTACGCTGGAGCGATACTACATATTGGTCTCGTTGCTTGAACAACACAGTGAGCAAAAAGTAATGGATCTGGAGATGCGTGCGTCGAAAATTGGACATCAACTATCGGCTTTCTATGGCATCAATTCACCTGAATTTTTCGACAAATCACTGTTCGCAACGTTTATCAAAAGTCTGGATAAAGAAGACATCATAAAAGTAACCGATGGCTGGGTTACTGCATCTGAAAGACTAGCAGAGATTAAGGTACTGACAGGCATCACGCTGGATAGCGACCTGCGATACGATGTTATTCAATTGGCAACTAAAAGTGTTCCGGAGACCCGACAGCTCGTCTAGGCAATCACTGCAGATAAACATCGAACCTGCTGGCTTTAGCTTTCTGCTGGTAGCTTGGCGCAAACCCGTCAATATCCCCACCTCTAAGCGGACGTTTGATAACAACCCGTTTGATGCCTGTTGCCACTGCCTTTTCTAGCAGTAATTTCACGTTATCAGTCTTACCAATAAATTTTTGTAGTATCTGCATCCCACCTTTCACCTCGGCGGACTTCGATCTCGGTGGAAACATTGGATCAATATAGATTACGTCGAACGAGTGCGCCAATTCAGTGCCATCATCCTCTGTCTGGCGACAATAACTGTTCAGAAAATCAACCGCATTTGTTTCTTGTAACCGCATCCGTTCGGCAATGACACTCGCATCAGGATCAAGCAGAGCGCGAGTAAGGGCTTCTCGCAGCATCAGGCCAAGCACAGGGGACTGCTCTAGCATCGTGACGTGGCAACCGTAAGCAGCCATCAAATAGGCATCTACCCCCAGGCCGGCAGTGCAATCCAGTACGCGTAAATTATTTTGGGCGCCGATAGCTTTGAGCAAGAGCTCGCTTTTACCTGTTTGCGCGGCACGTCTTCGGAGGTTCGGCGCGGAAAAATAGATCCGTAATGGACGCTGATTGCCCAAACAGTCTTTAAGGAAGTATCCAGACTTGTCTTTGGAAAAACAGTAACGAGGCATCAGTCAACATTCACAAGGATCAGGGGCAAGTGTCGATACTCATCAACCCAGCTCATGAGACTGCGAATGGGAAAATTGTATCGGTAATGATCTGTGTCGCAGCAGCACAACTTCTCTGTGTTAAACATCTGGCATCCTATGCATGCTGTAAAGCTTGTTTAACCGACTGCGAATAGCGCGAATACTCAATTCCCTTATGGTATCGATGATGCGCGGCATTTATTACAGTGGTCTTGCCATGAAGCGCGCTATATTGACTTGATTCGATCATCAGGCTGCGTCATTCCTGTTCATTAGGCGAGCTTTTTATTTCTCCAAAATTTAAGCGAACATTATTTATATTAGCAAACGCCCGCCTGACCCGATTTCATTTAGCATACTACCCAATGCGCCGGATTATAGACAATAGAGAAAACTACGCGAGCGCAACAAAAAATCGCGCGCGTTGGTTATCGACTGAAACGCCAACCATAGAGTCATGGCTATGTAAGCGTCAAATTTTGTGGGTTTTCGGTTTGGCCGGAGTGGCGACCTGCTCTCGTAAATACTCCGGTATGGCTTGGGCCGCTGTCACCGCGGCACCGGAATTGAACGCGTCATTACCAAGCACCAACAGGTCTTCCGCCTCGGGCCAGGCTTCTAGTGAAATGTCAGAGACACCAGCGCCCGACGAAAAATTTATCTTGTCCGCAAAAGACCAACCGGAACCGACCCCGACCCAGGGCCCTTCGGGTAAAACCGGCACTTCGTTAGCGAGGTATACTCCCTCTGGCTGAACGCGTGTTGCGATACCCCCACTGACATCATAGGCGCCATAAAACAACTCTTCTTGTCTAGCTGTTTGCGCAACCATGACATGCGTTGCCGTTCCATCTACACTTTTTCGAAATCGTCCCTGAGCAATACACGCCAACGTGGAAACACCAACCACGGGGATATCCAGACCGAAGGCAAGTCCTTGGGTCACGCCCACGGCAATCCTAAGCCCGGTGAACGAACCTGGACCTTTACCAAATACAATAAGATGAATGTCATTCTTGTCTAGATTTGCATCTGCAAGAATTGTGACTATACGAGGCAGAAGCTCCAGACTGTGACTTCTGTCTATCTGCTCAAAGCGTGTTATTTCAGTGTCTTCTGTTCTGATACCCAACACGCAAGCTGTGGTTGAAGTATCAATTGCAAGTATATTCATGGGGCTGACCAATCAATTAACAGGCTGGATTCTACTTGATTTCACGCTAACTCGCATAATGGGTCGGGTAACAAAAATTAATCGTTAGCGCACAAGATAATTAAAAAGTGATCCGGGCAACGCTTTAATCGAGCGATTCCATGTAAGTAATTGCTTCCTGTTGTGATCCTAGCCAAGGCATATCTGGTAGGCTCTTTAGAAATTTTCCACCATAACTTTTCGTTAGCACTCTGTTATCACCAAGTACAAACAACCCTCTATCGCTCTCCTGACGAATGAGCCGCCCAAAACCTTGCTTCAATGCGATTGCGGCGTCAGGTATTGACACAGAACTGAACCCGTTTTCACCCTTAGCCGCGGCGAGACGCATTTGAGCGACGTGCAGTGGATCCGAAGGGTTTGTAAAAGGAAGCTTGTCGATAACAACACATCTGAGGTCTGTACCCTTTACATCGATACCCTCCCAAAAGCCCTGCGTTGCGAGCAGAACGCACCGCGGAATAATTTTAAACTTATCTAGTAGCTTTTGACGTGACATAGCACCCTGCACTAGATAGTTAATCCCACCGGTTTCAGCGATAATCGCCCGCGCCGCGTGAAGCGCCTTGTAACTGGTAAAGAGGATAAAACTTCTACCCTGATTGGCTTTCAAAATTGGCAGACAAAAGGCCATTAATGCCGCGGTGTGATCATTCGAGCCAGGCACAGGTATCCCGTGGGGAATCAATCCCCGGACTTGCTCTGAGAAATCAAAGGGACTCTCAAAACGGTATTCAGGATCATCTTCAAGACCCAGCGCACTTCGCGCGTGATCAAATTTTTCAGCAACAGACAAGGTTGCTGAGGTAAATATCCAGCTCTTGTTCGGTTCCCGAAAAAAGGGTGACAACGAATCAGCGATGACAACTGGCGACAGCCTGAGAGTAAACGACTTCTCTTGACGCTCAATCCAATGCGCATACACACTGTCTGCTTCTACCTGCTCAGTCAGCACTGCAAATCGATCCATTAGCCTCAAACAGCGCTGATAACACTGCTGCAGCACCTTGCTCCTGATAGCACTGGTTTCCAACAACTCCGCCAGTGTTGAAAACGACAGGTCCATTTCGTCAATGGCATCCTGAATCTCCACCATCGTCAATAACTCTTCGAGATCAATGGCTGGATTCATGCTGAAAACCCGTGACAACCCATTCACCGAATCCTCGTAACCCATAGCTGATCTGCGCAACTCAGGGTGATCATTTCCCAGCAGCTGCAGTTCGCGTTTTACATCCCTTGACAGCTCCATCAATTGACCGCTAGTAACAGTCTCACCAAAGAAATGACGAGCCACAGAGGAGATTTGGTGCGCCTCATCGACAATAACCACATCAGCGCTAGGCAATAGAGAAGAAATAGACTCCTCTTTCATCGCCAGATCCGCCATTAACAAGTGATGATTAACAATCACGATATCAGCATGAACAGCTTTTTCTCTTGCTCGATACAAGGGGCATACATCAACACTGGGGCATTCTCCACCCAGACAATTATCTGTTGTGCTGGTAATCAAGCTACCGACAGACTCCAGGTCTTTATCACTCAATTCGTTAAGATCACCTGTGCGACTCAATTGGGACCATTCTCGAACCCGCACAAGCTGAGAAAGCAAGTCTGGCTCAACGATCTCGGTCATCACCTTAATATTTTTCGCAAGTCTTTCTGGACAAAGATAATTACTTCGACCTTTAAGCAAGCTGACCTTGCGAGATAAACCCAGTAATTTCAGGATGGTCGGTAAATCTTGATAATAAAGCTGGTCCTGCAGCGTTTTTGTACCGGTAGAGACAATCGCATTTTTTTGTTGCAAGAGAATGGGCACTAGGTAGGCAAATGTCTTTCCTGTTCCAGTACCAGCCTCAATGAGCGCGTTACTTTTCTGTTCAAGGGCCGACGCAATGGCGGTTGCCATTTCTATTTGCTGATATCTCTCCACATATTCAGGCACTTCGCGATGTAACAACCCATCTACGCAAAACACCTCTAAAATACTCGCTTCGAGATCCACTTTGGTCCTTATCCTAATGCTGATTTATTTTGGTAACTATGCCAGTATCTTAGCAACGATGAACACGAACAGATAATGGATAAATCACAGCGCAAGATAACAGGTTTGATACTCTGCGGTGGCAAAGGCACTAGACTGGGTAACAAAGACAAAGGGTTGGTTCCTTATCGGGGAAAAATGCTCGTCCAGCATATGATCGATAGAGTAAAACCACAGGTTGATCAGTTGCTGATTAACATTAACCAGAATGAGAATGAGTACGAGACATTCGGCGCGCCGTTAACTACAGACGCCGACAATAATTATCGGGGACCGCTCGCTGGCGTCTTAAGTGCAAAATCAAAAATAACAACAGAATTTTGTTTTGTTGTTCCCTGCGACATGCCACACATACCACTGAACACAGTCGAAAGATTGCTCACAGTTATCGGTGACAAACCCGCAGTTGCCGTCGCAAATCGGGGAAGAGTACAACCTTTGGTTTTGTTAATCAGATCCTCGATAATCGGAACTATCTCCAACAGACTCAAGGGTAAAAATAAATCGGTGCTCGGATGGCTCGAGTCAATAGGCTATACCACGGCGAATTTTCAAGATTCAATTTCAGAATTCCGTAACCTGAACGAGCCAAGTGAATTTAAGTAAAGCAGTGATAACAGCAAACGGGGAAAGCGGGGAATACCAAAACGAGGCATGACATGCCTTTTGGTTGAAATCACGGCGTCAGAAAAGTGCTTCCGATCAGGAAGTGGATAAGGGTTTTGGTCCAATATGACCATTCCCTTCACTAGTCACGAAGACGAGTAAACCTCTAAAAGAATCAAAAAAGCCCTCATATAGAGGGCTTTTTCTTAAAGCAGCTTACTTCTTCTTAGCCGCTTTTTTCTTTGCAGCTGGCTTTTTCTTTGCAGCTACTTTTTTCTTGGCAGCTGGCTTTTTCTTTGCAGCTACTTTTTTCTTGGCCGCTGGCTTCTTCTTAGCAGCAGGCTTTTTCTTGGCAGCTACCTTTTTCTTAGCAGCTGGCTTTTTCTTTGCAGCTGCCTTTTTCTTAGCGGCTGGCTTTTTCTTTGCAGCTGCCTTTTTCTTAGCGGCTGGCTTTTTCTTGGCAGCTACCTTTTTCTTGGCGGCTGGTTTCTTCTTAGCTGCAGGCTTTTTCTTAGCAGCTACCTTTTTCTTGGCAGCAGGCTTTTTCTTAGCAGCTACTTTTTTCTTGGCAGCAACTTTTTTCTTAGCCACTACTTTTTTCTTTACTACTTTCTTTTTCGCAGCAGGTTTCTTTTTCGCCGCTACCTTTTTCTTTTTAGCAACCACTTTGTACACTCCTGTCTTACTGTTGAAGAACAAATTTTCGTTAGAACAGAACCACTTTTTTCGCCAAGCACCTGTAATACTTCTCCCCGGCAGTGTGTTTTTTACAACACAATTTAAGAAACCACGTATACAGTTGCATCAACGAAGAGAAGTTTAGACAAAAAAAAACAAATTGCAAAATTTTTTTATAAAAAACGTATCTTTTTCAACGTTTTACCTGATTATCTTAAAAAAAAACTAACAAATCAGCTCTATCTAGCCGAAAACGCAACTTTACGGGTTCGTTTGGTCATTTAAAATCGTAAAAATCTTGTTAGAAATTTCTTCCGTTGAACCTAGCCCATCGATCGCATCATAGGTAAGCGACGAATCGCTCTCGTCGGATAGACGCTGATAAAACAATACCAACGGTTCCGTTTGTTCGACATATACTTTTAGACGTTCGTTAATCGTCTCCTCTGTATCATCGTCGCGTTGAATGAGTGCTTCTCCAGTTTCGTCATCTTTACCTTCCACCTTCGGTGGATCGAACAACACGTGATAAATACGGCCAGAGTCCAGATGGACTCTACGTCCACTCAATCGTTTTACAATCTCTTCTTCGGGTACTTTGATTTCAATGACACTATCGATTGCAATATTTTCGTCTACCAATGCCTGAGCTTGTGGAATTGTTCGAGGAAAACCATCGAACAGGAAACCTTTTTCACAATCCGGTTGCGTAATACGCTCTTTCACCAGATCGATTATGATTTCATCGGTGACCAACGCGCCTGATTCTAGTACAGCTTTTACTTTCTCGCCTAAGGCGGTCCCTGCTTTTATCGCTTCTCTCAGCATGTCACCGGTAGATATCTGGGGTATCCCGTATTTATCCATCACCAGTTTTGCCTGTGTACCTTTGCCCACGCCCGGTGCGCCTAATAGAATCATCTTCACGTCAGAATCTCCCGACTTTTAGTAAGTTTAGAAAAATTAAAATCTACAATCCGTTATTAGCCAATGGCGAGCCGAAACGATAAAAATTCGCTACATTTTGACATAAGTAAAACATAACAAAGGGCGGGCTATGAACCAATACACCTATTCAGACTGTACCCTTTGAGCAGAAATGACGTTCGACAATCGCTCAATTTTTTCCAGCGTCTTCAGCAGACCGTTGATGCTAGTCACTTCAATTTCCATCGCGACCACCACTTTCTTGTCTCGCCTGTCACTACTCATTGAGAAAACGTTAGTATTTTCCAACATGAACACACCGGTAACATCATGCAGCAGGCCCGCTCGATCGTAGGATACGATTTCTATATTGACTGGGAAAGTTACAGCCGTGTTTTGCCGCCAATCAAGCCGGATAATATTTCCGGACAAATTCGCCTGCAGCGCTTTCAGACAGTCTTGGCGGTGGACGTAAACCTTATTGGCATCGTTGATTACGCCAACGATTGAATCGCCAGGTACAGCCTTGCAACATCTGGACATTTCGTGTTCAAGATCACCAAGGCCAGCGATTAACGATCGCTCCTCATCGAGCGGTTTTGCTTCTCCTGGTAAGAGACTGAGTTGCTTATCCCTTTGATCGAGTTCAACTAACGTGACTGCCTTCTCGACAATATTTAGCACACCTACTTCGCCGACACCAATTTCAGCGTAAAGATCATTTGGCTTTTTGTATCCCAACGATTTAACCAGTGCATTTAAGTCAGCATTTTCAAAACCCAAGTGCCGAAGTTCTTCAACAAGCAGCTTTTTACCTTCAGAGGCATTCTTTCTTTTTGTTCTCTGACC
>ENA-UZWY01003464-UZWY01003464.1-metagenome-genome-assembly--contig:-Day-2--50m-contig-3464_pt1 | contig 11599 bp, 11 predicted proteins | sample MGYA00260341_ERZ794901 | MGnify/ENA metagenome assembly ERZ794901 | reverse complement strand
GTTTGATTTTGTGCATCAGCTGAATACGTCTGTAACTTAGTTTGATATTCTTTCATGGAGGCATCAATTTCAGTAGCATAAGTTTTTTGAAGTTTTTCAAGTTGAGCTTGCGCTTCTTTAACTTCTGGCATTTCACTAATTAGTGACTGACTGTCAATGTGTGCAATTTTACTTTGTGCAGTAACAGAAACTGTTACAAATAATAATAAAACTACTGCTGTTAATTTTTTAAAAGTTTTCATTTTTTTGAACTTTAATTTAGGGTTATTTTCTTCTCAATTCTAAAAGGCTATCTCTTTTTCTTTGATAGGCTTTTCTTTTTTCTTCTTTTTGTTTTAAAAGTAATTCTCTTCTTGTTTTAATTTCTTCAGCTTTTTTTAACTTTTTTTCTTCTAATTCTTTCTTTTTTTCTTCTAATTCTGGGTTAAAACTTTCATCACTAAATTCGAGATTTAACTTTTCTAATTTTTCAGATCTTAAAATACTTTTTAAAACCAGGTCGCTAATATCGTATTTTTTTTCGGAATATAGAACAATTGCATCAGCAGATTGATCAAATATTTTATCAAATTTTTTTTGTTTAGCTATAGATTGAACAACATTTAAAACTTGATCTTGAATAGGTTTAATTAATAAAAGTTCTTGAACCACCCAATCTCCATTGACTCCAAATCGTTTTTCCTTGTATTCATTCATTTGTTTTATCTCAAAATCAATTTCTGACTCTCTGTCCTCAATTAAATCTTTTGTGAGTAAAGGCCTTTCTATCTCTAAACTATCTTTGAGGTTGTTTATGAAATTTGATTTCAAATCAATTTCTTTCTTCCATTCCTCAATTTTTTCTTCTAATTGTTCGCTAGCTTTTGTGTAATCTTCCATTTTTGACAAAATGTAATCCATGTCAATTATACCTATTCTTTCACTTTTTTGTGAAAAAGAAAATTGAATTGAAATAAAAAGTAGTAGAAAATATGGCAAAAAGTTGATTTTCATTTCACTGATCTTGTTAGCTAAAGATATAAATTCTAAAATTGTTGTCCGATCACAAAGTGTGTTTCCCAACCGTGAGCATTAAGATCTCCTGCAAATTGACTATCAAATCCATATCCAAAGTCAATTCCAAGAAGTCCAAATGCTGGCATAAAAATACGTATTCCAAGACCTGCTGATCGTTTAGCATTGAAAGGGTTAAATTCTCTAAAACTATCATAACCATTCCCAGATTCAAGAAATGTTAATGCAAATATTGAAGCGCTTGGTTTTAAAGTTATTGGATATCTTAATTCTAATGAAAATTTATTGTAAATAGTAGATCCATCTTGGCTTGATAACGATTGGTTTGTATATCCTCTTAATGCGACAGTTTCTCTACCGTCCATCGCGTATTGAGACATTCCGTCTCCACCTAAGTAAAACCTATCAAAAGGAATAATTCCTCTTTTATTGTTGTAAGCTCCCAAAAATCCAAATTCTGCATGTGTTTTTAAAACAAATTTGTCAATTAATCTGGTATACCATGTGCCGTTAAACTTAACTTTATAAAACTCTAACCACTTAAATTTTTCTTGATCAATTTTAGCTTGGTCGGGTTCACCGTCTTCATTTTGGAATTCTGCTTGATTTTCTAAATCATCATAATCAACGTTGTTAAATAACGAATAAGGTAATGAGAGTTTTGCACTTATTGCAAATTGAGATCCACCTAATGGAAAAACTGGGTTTACAAAAGTATTGTCTCTTGCTAGAATAACTTGATAAAAAATATTATTTGATTTACCATCACCAAAAGTAAATAAACCTGTGTAATAATTACTTAAATTATAGTATTGATAGCCTATGGATTGACTAAGCTGAAAATAATCATCAGGAACTCTTAATTTTTTTGCAAGCCCTATTTGTGCTCCAGTTATTTCAAAAAATTGATTTTTGTTCGCTTGACCCGTGAAGTAATCATATCTATACTGCTTTGTTCTTGAAACTGATGTTGAAAAAGAAACAGGTTGTCTGCCACCAAGCCAAGGTTCGGAAAAAGAAAAACTGGCAGTATTATAAAATCTATTAGCTTGAAGTCTTAATGATAGAGCCTGACCATCTCCCATTGGAAGAGGTTTGTATGCTGATTTATCTTTTAATCCTCTAACAGAGAAATTATTAAATGATAATCCAAGAGTTCCAATGAAGCCACCACCACCATAACCTCCTTGTAATTCCACTTGACTAGCCCCTTTTTCTACAAGACCATATTCGATGTCAACAGTTCCTGCATTTGGATCAACATTTTTAAAATCTGGACTGATTTGTTCAGGATCAAAAAATCCCATTTGACCAAGTTCTCTTACTGTTCTAACAATTTGAGATTTACTGTAAATATTTCCAGGCTTAGTTCTTAATTCACGATAAATAACATGATCATTAGTCCTAGTGTTACCAACAACAGTTATCTTGTTAAAATAAGCAGGCTTTCCTTCAACAACTCTAATTTCAAAATTTATAGTATCATTTTCAACAGAAACTTCAACAGGATTAATATTAGAAAATAAATATCCGTTGTTTTGGTATAAATTTGATAAATCTTCACCATCAGGTTTTGTATTGTCGGATATTCTTTTCTTTAATAAAACGCCATTGTAAGTATCTCCCTTGAAAAGACCCAAAGCTCTTGAAAGCTGTGCATCTGAATAGACTGAATTACCAAGAAATGAAATATCCCCAAAATAATACTTATTACCTTCCTGTAAATCTATATTAATTGTTATTTTATTTTTATCAGTAATAACAGAGTCTGTTATTATTCTAGCGTCACGATAACCTTTTTCTTTGTAAAAATCTATAATAGATGTTAAGTCTTCTTTATATTCTTTTTCAATGAATTTTGACTTTTTCCAAAACCTTCCAAATAGTTTTGTTTTAGTCTTTTTCATCTTCTTTTTTAACTTAGAAGATTTTGTAATTTCATTTCCAGTAAAATTAATCTGGTCAATTTTAACTCTGTCTCCAAGGTCAACTTTAATTAACATTTTACTGAAATTAACTTCACTTGAATCCGGCAATATATTTATTGAAACTTTAGTGTTTAAAAAACCGTCTTTTTTATATTTATTTACAATATAATTTTTAGTAGTTTTTATAAAATTTTCAGTGATTTTCTTTCCTTTCTTAAGTTCAGTTTCTGAAACTATAGTTTCGATTTTTGATTTTTTTAATCCGGTAATTTTGAATTCTGAAAGAGTAGGCAACTCTATAATATCAATTTGTATACTTGCTTCTCCATTTTGAACATTAGTAAGATAAAAATTTATATCACTAAATAAATCTAGTTTCCAAAGTTTACTTATTATAGCACTTATTTCTTCGCCTGGAATTCTAATTTTCTGCCCTTCTTTAAGCCCAGTGTAAGTAATTACTGTTTGTTCATTAAAGTTTTTAAGGCCTGATACCGATACATCTTTTAAAATGTATTCATTTCCTTTAATGTAGGGAGTTTCTTGAGCAACAGAATTTAAACTTAATAATGCAACTAAAAATATTAATAAATAATTAATACTGCTAACAAGACTTTTTTTCTTATTAATTAATTTTTCCAAATCTTCTTTCTCTTTTTTGATAATCATCTAAAGCTTCTATAAAATCTTCTTTTTTAAAATCAGGCCAAAGCACGTCAGTAAAATACATTTCAGCATAAGCTATTTGCCAAAGCAGAAAATTACTGACCCTCTTTTCACCTCCTGTCCTTATCAAAAGATCTACATTAGGTAAATTTCGGGTGTAAAGATGCTCATTTATTATGTTTTCATCAATATTTTTTGAAGAAATTATGTTATTTTTAACTTTATTAGAAACTTCTCTGATAGCATTTACTATTTCCTGTTTAGATCCATAGCTAATTGCCAAATTCAAATTTAGTTTTTTGTTGTTTTTTGTTTCTAAAATTATACTTTTTAATTTTGATTTAGGTTTGTCTTTCAAAGCTTCTAAATCTCCAATAACATTTAATTTAATTTCATTATTAATAAGATTTACTCTTTCTTTTTCTAATGAATAAACTAATAATTCCATAAGTGCTTTCACCTCATATTTTGGTCTATTCCAGTTTTCAGTTGAAAACACAAATAGTGTAAGGTTTTTAATACCTAATTTCATTGATTGATCTATACACTCTCTAACCGACTTAGTTCCGTTTTCATGACCAAAAGCTCTTTTTCTTCCAATTTTTTTTGCCCACCTTCCGTTACCGTCCATAATTATGGCTACGTGATTAGGTAAATGAGTAAAATCTTCTTTTTTCATAATCATTTAATTAGGACAGTAACATTTTTTATTTCCAAAAAGATAAGTTAGTGTAATGCCACTAAAAATATACCAATCTTTACTCAATGTTGAACCAAAATAATCTGATGATGCCATTTGCTTTTGATCTGGATAGCTTCCATCTAAATTATCAGAATTACTGTAGTTTGCATTTACTTCAAATGCAATAATAAAACTATTTAAAGGCTTAATTTTATATCCAATTGTTATCGGAAAAGACAAATCTGTTGCATCGCCGTATTTAATTGCTTTAGCAACTCCAGATTCATATCTTAAAAGATCGTATCTAAACAAAGAAACTCCAGAACTTAAATATGGGGTCATTTGTAATAATGAACTATAAATATCAAAATCAATAAAATTAAAGTCAATTCCTAAATTTAGTTCATTGATAGAGTTTTTGAAATATTTTCCTCTTTGTTTTCGGTATTCTGCAGTTTTTGGCCAATTATCAGAACTTCCAATTTTAGCATAATTAAATTTTGCTCTTAATGCTATTCTTTCATTTAAATTTTTTCTAAATATAATTCCAGCAACTACATTGGTAGAAATATTATATGAAAAAGGATGTATGTATGTAGTTGGACCTACGTCTCCAATATAATTTGATCCTCCAGCAAAAATACCAATTTCATTATTTTGTGAAAACACAGTCAATGTTGTAAAAAAAATCATGACATGTATAGTAACCTTTTTCATAATATGGCAGCAAATATAGACAAAATCAATTTTTGAAAAATCTATATATTTCTTCTGTCTTCACCCCAAAGTAATTTACTTCTTAATGTTTTGTAAAAACTATTATTTTTAAAAGAAGCCAATTTGATTTTATAATTAGCTTTTTTGATTTTAATTTTTACATTATTTTTCAAAGAATTAATTCGGGAATCAAGTGAAAGTAAATGCGATTCTTCTCTACCTTCTACTGAAAGTTCAATTTTAATTTCATCTGAAATAACTAGGGGTCTAGCGTTTAAATTATGTGGAGCGATTGGGGTTATAGAAAATGTTTGACTTGACGGAGTCATTATTGGTCCTCCACAACTTAAAGAATATCCTGTTGAACCTGTAGGTGTTGAAACTATTAAGCCGTCAGCCCAATATGTATTTAAATATTCTCCATTTAATGTAGTTTTAATTTCTATCATTGATGTAGTGTTTTTTCTGCCAACACTAACTTCATTAAGAGCAAAATTAAAATCAGAAAAATCATTATTATTATCAATGTTTACTTCTAATAAACTTCTTTCTTCTACATTAAATTCACCTTTTAATATTTTCTTTAATTCTATATTTAATAGTTCCTGATTTAATGTTGCTAAAAATCCTAATCTACCTGTATTTATACCTATTATAGGAATTCCTAAATCTCTTACAAAAGAAATAGAGCGTAATAATGTACCATCTCCTCCAATTGTTATCATTAAGTCTACTGTACTATCAAGATCTTCATATGATGAAAATAATTTATGAACATGACTTGTTTTTGATTTTTGTAATAGAATTGAATTGTATTTTTTTTCAATTAATATTTTGATGTTTTCACTTTTACTAATAGTTAGTAGCTCTAAAAAAATATTTTTAGATATTTTATCTGCAGATTGACCATATATAGCAATTTTCATTGGAGTCAAGATTTTAATGCAAATTAATTAAAATAACATACAACAAATCTTTAATTTTGAATTATTATGACAAAATTAAGTGTTAATATAAATAAGATAGCTACAATTAGAAATGCTAGAGGAGGAAATAATCCGAATTTGCTCAAGATGGCTAAAGATATTCAGACATATGGAGCTCAAGGAATTACAATTCATCCTAGACCCGATCAAAGACATATTACTTACAAAGATGCTATTGATTTACCTAAAATAATCTCTACAGAATTTAATATTGAAGGAAATCCTATTGAACAGTTCGTTGACTTGGTTTGTAAAATCAAACCCGATCAAGTAACATTAGTTCCAGATAGTGTCGATGCTATAACTTCAAATTCTGGATGGGATACACTTAAAAATAAATCATTTTTAAAAGAAGTGGTCTCCGAATTTAAAAATAACGGAATCAGAACTTCAATTTTTATTGACACTGATCTTAAATTAATTGAAGGTGCAAAAAATACAGGTGCGGATAGAATTGAGCTTTACACAGAATCATTTGCTGTTAATTATTTAAAAGGCAATAAAGATGAGATCAATAAATACATTAATGCCTCAATTTTGGCAAATGATTTAGGCATGGGAGTTAATGCTGGACATGATTTAAGCCTTGAAAATATTCGTTTTTTTGTTGATAAAATTCCATACTTAGATGAGGTATCTATTGGACATGCAATAATTTGTGAGTCCTTGTATTTAGGAATTGAGAATGTGGTTAATATGTACTTACAAAAAATAAATAATGCTTCTAAAAAGTAAAATTTTTGGAAAAGGAAGTGATGTTCTAATTGTTCTTCATGGGTTTTTAGGAATGTCTGATAATTGGAATTCATTTGCTAAAAAAATTGACAATCAAGGCTTTCAAATTCATTTATTAGACCAAAGAAATCACGGTAACAGTTTTCATAGTAAAGAATTTAACTATAAACTGTTATCAAATGATTTGAAATATTATATAGACTATCATCAAATAAAAAACTTTTCTTTAATTGGCCATTCAATGGGAGGAAAGACAGCTATGATGTTTTCAAGCTGTTACCCAAACGCCATCAATAAATTAATTGTAGTAGACATTTTACCCATCTATTATAAGAACGATTATCAAAATATTTTAAAAGCTCTTAAATCAATAGATTTAGATTCCATAGGGTCTAGGTTAGAAGCAGACAAAGCTTTATCAAGTTCAATTGAATCCCCTTCATTCAGAGCATTTTTATTAAAAAACTTGAAAAGAATCAGTAAGAATGAATTAGTTTTTAAAATTGATTTAAATATTATTTTATACACACTTAATAAAGTCGAAAAAGCATTACCTATTGATCTTTACTTTGGAGGTGAAACTTTATTTATTAAAGGGGAAAATTCAGATTATATAAATAATCAAAACTTTAAATCAATTCAAAAAATCTTCCCAAAATCTCGACTGGTTGAAGTCTCAAATGCTGGTCACTGGGTTCATGCAGAAAACCTTGATAATTTTGTTGAAGAGACATTACTTTTTTTAAAATCCTAAAAGTTGGTCACCTTTGTAAAAAGACCTATTTTTGCCACCAAATTTGTAAAATATGAAAGTTTCAAAAAAGGATATCGATAAGTTAAACTCAGTACTGTCTGTTGTTATAGAAAATACTGATTACGAATCAAAGGTTGAAGAAGTTCTTAAGGATTATAAAAAGAGAGCTAATATTCCAGGCTTTAGAAAAGGTCACACTCCAATTGGATTAATAAAAAAACAATATGGAGTTTCAGTTAAAGTTGATGAAATTAACAAGTTAATGCAAAAAGGATTAGGTGATTATTTAGGTGAAAAAAAATTAAATATTTTAGGTAATCCTATCCCTGTTGAAAAAAACGATATCGATTGGAATGCTGACAAATTAACTTTTGATTTTGAAATTGGTTTATCTCCTGAATTTGAAGTTTCATTAAAAAATAAAAAAGCGATAGCTTCTTATGAAATTGATGTTGATAAAAAGATGATTGATGATCAAATTAAAAATATTCAAAATCAGTACGGAAAATTAATTGCTCAAACTAAAATAGAAGACGGTTTTGAAATAAATGGAAAATTTTCTAATGAAGAATTTGAAGTTGATAATACATCAAATTTTAAATTGAAAGACATAAAAAGCAAGGCAAATAAAGACAGCTTAAAAAAACTAAATATCGGAGAATCTATCGAACTTAAAACGAAAGGTTTATTTGACAAGGATTCTGATTTATCATTTCATTTAAAAACAAACGATGATAATAAAGATCAAGTTAAAACTGTAACTTTCTTACTTAATGAGATTAATAAAAGACAACCTGCGGACCTTGATCAAGAATTGTTTGATAAATTGTTTGGAAAAGATACTATTAAGACAGTAACTGAACTTAAAAATAAATTGAAATCAGATGCTGAACTAAATTTCGTTAATCAAACAGATCAAAAATTATTAAATGATGTAACAGAGCATTTAATTGAAAACACAAAATTTGATTTACCAGATAATTTTCTAAAAAAATGGATGCAGACGGCAGGTGAAAATAAATTAAATGAAAAAGAGGCAGCTTTGGAGTATGAAAAATCTGAAAAAGGACTTAGATATCAATTAATAGAATCTAAATTAGTTGCTCAAAATGATATTAAAATTGATCACAATCAAATAAAAGATTTTTCTAAAGATTTGATTAAAACTCAAATGAAACAGTATGGTCAAAACAACCCTGAAGAAAAAGAGTTAGAATCAATTTCTCAAAGAATTCTTTCTAACCAGGAAGAGGTAAAAAGAATTTCTGATCAATTGTTAAGTAAAAAGTTGATTGATTTATTTAAATCAAATCTTAAGTTTAAAAACAATAAAGTTTCCTACGAAAAGTTTATTGAAATGGCTTATGCTAAAAAATAATTAACTTTAGTTTATTATAAAAAATAATTTTTATGGATTACTCAAAAGAATTTAAAGAATATTCGATTAAACACCATGGTATTAACTCGCTTTATTATGATAAGTTGGTCAGTAGTATGACACCTTACATAATTGAAGAAAGACAGCTAAATGTTGCTCAAATGGATGTTTTTTCCAGACTTATGATGGATAGAATAATTTTCTTGGGTACAGGAATAAATGATTCTATAGCTAACATAATCCAAGCTCAATTACTATTTTTAGAGAGTACTGACAAAGACAAGGATATTCAAATTTATATTAATTCACCTGGCGGTTCAGTTTATGCTGGTTTAGGAATTTATGATACTATGCAATTTATAAATCCTGAAGTTGCAACCATTTGTACAGGAATTGCTGCTTCAATGGCAGCTGTTTTATTATGTGCAGGTCAAAAGGGTAAAAGATCAGGTTTAACTCACTCCAGAGTTATGATTCATCAACCATTAGGTGGAGCACAAGGTCAAGCTTCAGATATAGAAATTACCGCTCGAGAAATAGGAAAGTTAAAGAAAGAACTTTATGAAATTATAGCTAACCACTCTGGTCAGAAATACGATAAAGTTTATGATGATAGTGATAGAGATTATTGGATGAAAGCTCAAGAAGCAAAAAAATATGGAATGATAGATGAGGTTTTATCAAAAAAATAATTCATGTCAGATAAAGATTTAATATGTTCATTTTGCAGTTTGAGTAAATCTCAAACCAACCTACTTGTAGCTGGTCAAGATGCTCATATTTGTGATAGCTGTATAGAACAAGCCTATGGAATAATCATTGAAGAATCTAAAAGAAATAATAACTTAAAAGAAGAAGAAGAACTTACAATTGCTAAGCCAAAAGAAATTAAACTTTTTTTAGACGATTACGTAATTGGACAAGATCACACAAAAAAAATTCTTTCTGTAGCTGTTTACAATCATTATAAAAGATTAAATCATAAATCGTCAAAAAATGATGTTGAGATAGATAAAAGTAATATTCTAATTGTTGGAGAAACTGGTACTGGAAAGACTTTAATAGCTAAAACAATTGCAAGAATGCTTGATGTTCCATTAGCTATTGTTGATGCTACTGTATTAACTGAAGCTGGATATGTTGGTGAAGATGTTGAGACTATTTTAACCAGATTATTGCAAGCTTCTGATTATGATCAAGAAAAAGCTGAAAGAGGAATTGTCTTTATTGATGAAATAGATAAAATTGCTAGAAAAAGTGATAACCCATCTATAACAAGAGACGTTTCTGGCGAAGGTGTTCAACAAGCTTTATTAAAATTATTGGAAGGAACTATCGTTAATGTCCCACCTAAAGGAGGAAGAAAACATCCTGATCAAAAATTTATAGAATTAGATACCCAAAATATTCTTTTTATTGCGGGAGGAGCTTTTGATGGTATTGAAAAAGTTATTTCAAAAAGACTAAATATGCAGGTCGTTGGATATAAAAATCCTACTTCTACCAAAATCAATCAACAAAATTTACTTTCATTTATATCTCCAAAAGATTTAAAAGATTTTGGATTAATTCCAGAAATTTTAGGAAGATTACCTGTACTGTCCTATATGAACTCTTTGGATAAAAAAACATTAAGGTCAATATTAACTGAGCCAAAAAATTCTCTAATTAAGCAATATGAAAAGTTGTTCGAACTAGATGGAATAAAAATAACTTTTACTGAAGATGGACTCAATTATATCGTTGAAAAAGCACTTGAATTCAAACTTGGTGCCAGAGGACTCAGATCTATATGTGAATTAATTTTGAATGATGCAATGTTTGAACTCCCTAGTTCAAAGAGGAAAAAACTCCACATAGATAAAAACTATATTTCTAAAAAATTGTCAAGTTCGAGCTTAAGTATCTTAAAGGTAGCTTCTTAATTAAGTTCAATTAGTTCTTCAATAAGAATTCTATCATTACAAAGTCTTGGTATTTTATTTTGTCCACCCAATTTATTTTTAAGTTTTAACCAATCGAAAAATAGTTTTTCTTTAGCAACAATAACTTCTAACCTTCTCATTGTTATGTTTTTGAAACGTTTTGATTTATAATCAGAGTTAGATTTTTGAAGATTTTTATCAAGATCTTCACAAAACTTTGAAATGTTGGTAGGTGCTTTTTCAAACTCAATCATCCACTCATGAAATCCTGATTTCTTTTTACTAATAAATGATGGCGCTACAGTATATTCTACTATTCTAGAATTATGTTTTAAAAGTGTTTTGTTTAAAGCATTTTCAGCATTTTCTATTATGAGNNTCTTCTCCAAATGCATTTATAAAACTTTTAGTTCTGCCTGTAATCTTGATTCTAAAAGGATTTAATGATGTGAATTTAACAGTGTCTCCAATTTTATATCTCCAAAGCCCAGCATTTGTAGAAATGATTATAGCATAATTTGTATTTAATTTTACTTTAGATAAATTTATTATTTCAGGGTTTAGTTTATCAAGAACTTCAAACTCAAAGTAAATTCCATAATCAAGCATTAGCAGCATATCGTTATGATCATTTCTATCTTGAATTGCAAAGAATCCCTCAGATGCATTATAAGTTTCATAAAAACGAACATCATCTCCTAATACAGATTTAAATTGATTGATGTAAGGATTAAAATTAACGCCCCCGTGAAAATACACCTCTAAATTTTCCCAAATTTCTTTAATCTTCGTTTCATTTCTATCCTCTAAGATT
>ENA-UZWY01007966-UZWY01007966.1-metagenome-genome-assembly--contig:-Day-2--50m-contig-7966_pt1 | contig 11662 bp, 14 predicted proteins | sample MGYA00260341_ERZ794901 | MGnify/ENA metagenome assembly ERZ794901 | reverse complement strand
AATCTAAACCAAAATCTAAACCAAAATCTAAACCAAAATCTAAAAAATAATCTATTTTGATAAATGAATTATATCGCCGGCAATTATTCTATTGCTAGTTTTATTTTTTGATATTACTAATGCCCCATCATGATCAATTCTGATGGCTTTACCTTTAATTTCTCCGTCAATCGTGTTTAATTCTACATTTTTTCCAATAGTTGATGATCTTTTTGTCCATTCTGAAATAATTTTTTCTGTTTGTTTAGAATCTAATAATTTGTAAATTTCTTCTAATTCTGTCAAAAATGATTGAATCAATTGAATTGGCTTGACTTTCTTTTTATGTTCACTTAATGTTGATACTCCGTAAAAATTGGGTGTATCTTTGAGTTCTTTTTCAATTTGTTTTACATCTACATCAAAATTTATTCCTACACCCAATACTAAATTTTCAATTTTGTTTGATTCTAATGATACGTCAACTAACATCCCTGCAATTTTTTTCCCTTTTATTGTAAGATCATTTGGCCATTTTAGTTCTGGAGAAATTTTATATGTTTTTTCTAAAGCAATTGATAGGGCTAATGCTGAAGCAATTGGAAATAATGTTGTTATTGAAATATCAAATTTTGGATGTAAAATAATTGATAAAAAAATTCCTCCCTTTGGAGATATCCATTTCCTCCCAGATCTTCCCCTTCCTCCTGTTTGTTTTGCTGCAATTATGATTGCACCATTATTGGAAATATCTGCTGACATTTTCAGTGCTTGATTTTGTGTTGAATCTAAGGAATCAAAATAATATGCCTGTTGTCCAATTTTTTCTGTTTTGAGCCCAGACGTTATTTCCCATGGCAACAATGCATCTGAATTTGCTGTTAATTTGTAACCTAGTTTTTGTTTTGATTCTACCGTATATCCTAATTCTTGAATTTTTTTGATATGTTTCCATACTGCAACTCTACTAATTCGTAAAACATCACTCAAATCTTGACCTGAAAGATATTCTGTATTATGAGTTTGTAAAAATGTAAGAACTTTAACTAATCCTGGATTATCAAATGAATTGTAATTCAACAATATTTTGTTTTTAGTTCAACTATAAAATATACACTAGAATCCAATATCAAAATCAAATCCCCCACCATCATCCATACCACCATCATCCATACCGCCATCTGCCCCTTCTGGCATGCTTTCAGCTGGAACATAATCTCCCATTCCCATACCCATCATACTAAACATCATACTAAACATCATCATATCCATTACTCCAAAGAACATCATCATTGGTAAGAATGATCTATTATCGTCCATACATTGTTTTAGTTTCTCTTTATCTCCAGTTTTGTATACTGTTGCCATTTGATTCCATTTTGTTTGCATTTCGTGTATCCTTTCATCAACTTCTTTTGCACCTTTTTCAGTTGCAATGATTTCTATTTTATTTCCAAGCCATCCTTTTTTTTCTTCTACTTTGATGAATCCTCTGCTTTCAAGCTTTTCTAAAATTGTGTGTAATTCCTTAGGATCAATTAGTGTGGTTTTTTGAATTTTATCAAATTTCTTAACTCCGTGTTTGATTGCTCCTAAAACTATGATGTCTTTGGGTTCTTCTTCCATAATTTTTCAATTTTATTACGATTAAAAAATTTTTTGATAGTTCAAAAATTATATTCTTCATACCCTAACGTTTCTTATGGATCAAGACGATCATTCTGATAAAGAAATTCATGATATTCTGTCTTTAAAAAAAGTGGCAGTAATTGGAATGTCTAAACATTCATCAAAAGCAGCACATTACGTGCCTAGATATCTCTCTGAAAATGGTTTTGAGATAACCCCTATCAATCCTACAACTGATGAAATTTTAGGAAAAAAATGTTATAATTCTGTTTTAGATATTGATGATACAATTGATATTATTGATATCTTTAGACCTTCAGATGAAGTATTGCCTTTTGTAAAAGATGCAATTAAGAAAAAACCAAAAGTGATTTGGTTGCAAGAAGGCATACATAATTCTGAAGCCGAAGAATTAGCAAGAAAAGAAGGAATTATTGTAGTTTTTAATCGATGTATGTTGGCAGAACATCAGAGATTGAGTTAGAATGACTAATTTTGAAAATTTTTACCATGATTTGCTTGATTTAGCAAAAAAACATGAACTGCAAAATACTCCTCTAAAAATTGAAAAAGATCTTGAAAATGATATTGTTAAAATTTTTGGTGAAAATATTACATCTCTTGCAAGAGCTCAAAATGGTTTAATCGATGTAACTGAATTATCATACACTACTGCAGAACATCATCCATATTGGAATTTGTTGTATAATAGTTCTGAAATTGCAACTACTATTTTAGAAAAATGGAAATCTTCCTTATCTGAAGAAGATTTATCTGATATTGATTGGGCCCTCAAAGAACTTCATCAATCTCTTGACAAAATTAAAAACAAAAATAATTCTAATTCCTAGACAAAGATAAATAATTTGAAATGAATATTGTTTAATGCCCATTAAACTTGGATTAATTGGAAAGACCAATACTGGAAAAACTACTTTCTTTAATTCTGCAACTTTATCTTCTGAGGAAATTTCCTCTTATCCATTTACTACAAAGACCCCCATTTCTGGAATAGGAAATGCAATTTCCCTTTGTGTTCACCCTGAATTTCACGTTCAAGATAACCCTCATAACTCAAAATGTGTTGAAGGCTGGCGATACATTCCAATTGAGTTAATTGATCTGCCTGGATTAATCAAAGATGCATGGAAAGGTAAAGGATTGGGAAATCAATTTCTCTCTATTGCTGCACAATCTGATGCATTATTGCATGTAGTTGATGCTTCGGGAGGAATTGATTCTACAGGAAAAATTTCTGAATCTGGGGATGGAGATCCTATTTCTGATTTTGCTGATATAGAAGAAGAATTGATCATGTGGTACCAAAAAATTTTGGAGGGAAATAGAGATAAAATCTCAAAATTAATTAAAAATGGTTCTGATATTTTAGATGCCATAACAGATCTGTATCGAGGAATTGGTGTAAAGAAAATTCATGTTAAAGAAGCACAAATTGCTGCTGAGTTAGAAGAAAAAGAATTTGATGATTTCGATATGGTTGACAGTAAAAAATTTGCATCGTATCTTAGAAAAATTTCAAAACCTACATTGATTGTTGCAAATAAGATTGATGTTGATGGTGCAGACAAAAATTTTGCTAGACTACGTGAACGATATAATGATTCTATAGTAATTCCAGTAAGTGGGGATAGTGAATTTAGTTTGAGACGAGCTGAACAAAAAGGATTGATAAAATATTCCCCAGGTTCTGAACAATTTGAAATCCTAAAATCTGATGAGCTTAATGAAAAACAAACAAATGCTTTAGATTTTATCAAACAAGGAATAATGGGTGAATACATGCGTACAGGGGTTCAATTTGCAATTAATGTTGCAGTATTCAAATTACTCAAAATGAATTCCATTTATCCTGTTGCAGATGAATCCAAACTTTCTGATAAAAAGGGACGAATATTGCCTGATTTGATTTTACTTAAAGATGGTGCTACCATTAATGATTTGGCAAAAGAAATCCACAGTGATTTGACAAAAGGTCTTCTTTATGGAAAAGATTTGAGATACAATTTGAGATTACCTGTAGATTATCAATTGAGGGATAGGGATGTCGTATCTTTAGTCAGCGCTGCAAAAAAATCATGATCCTTTCATTTCAATTCTGTTTTAATTCTTAAATTCAACACTGTGGTAATAATTTCATGAAACCTCAATCTTGTAGAAATTGTGGAAAAGAGTTTTTTGAAGAAAAAGATACTTGCCCTAATTGTGGACATGAAAGAGAACCTACACCTTCTCAATAACATATTCACTAATCGTCAATTTCATTGATCAGGCAGATTAATAGTCTTAATTTAGGCACAAATTTTAATGCATTCCAACTCGCAAGATATTCGAAATTCAATTTTAGCCAAATGGCATGAGTCCCTTTCAAAATATGGTAATTTGTTTTCATCTGATTCAATTAGTGGAACCAGTCCTCCATCAGTTTTTGTTGGATCTTATAACTATCCCAAAGTCTTTGTTGGTCCAATGGTGCCTCCTATTCATGGGGATACAAGCTTACTTGATAGCCCTGAAAATTGGAAGGGAAAATCTTTAGAAGAGATAATTAATTTTAGATTAAATTTAGTTCGTGGCACTCAAAAAATTTCTATTAATCAAACAGAAGGACGTTATATTGAAAATCTTCAAGAAGTTACCATGTCTTCAAAACCTACTGATTCTGATTTAGTGTTTGAAAAACCTCCTTCTTCAAAAATATCGCTTGATGGCGAAAGTGCTCCATTTGGACCTGCTGGAGAAATAAAATCTGCAAAATTTTCTACTACCTCTTCTGTCAAATCTATTGAAAAAACATTCTATGATAAAGATCTGAAAGCACAAGATGCTGTACTGAATTTATATAATTCTGGAATTGATATCTCAAAAATTCAAAAATGTTTCAGTATTGGTATGTTAGGACAAAACCGAAAACTAGTCCCAACAAAATGGAGTATAACAGCTACTGATGATATTATTTCAAAATCTTTGGCTGATAATATTTTAGATTATAATTTAATTGATACATGTAAAGTATTTTCTTATGCTCATTTAGGAAATATTTTTTCTGTTGTTTTGTTTCCTCATCGTTGGATTTACGAGATGATTGAAGCTTGGTATTCTAATGGTGTGATGGGATTTGGTTCTGATTATGAGGATGCTCGTGGCATTGATCATCCTCCAGCAATTGCTGGTGCATATTTTGCAGCAAAATTGGGTGTTTTAGAGTATCTGACTAAGCATAAAATTCAGTCAGGTGTGATAATTTTAAGAGAAATAAGGCCTGAATATGCAATCCCTGTGGGTGTTTGGCAAGTTCGTGAGGGTATTCGTGAAGCAATGAAACAAGATCCTATCCTTTCTGATAATTTTGATGATGCTTTACATTTGGCATCTCAAAAAATGAGTATTAGTAAATCTGAGTGGCTTACACATGGGGATATTTTGACATTAATGAAACAAAAAACTTTGTCTGATTTTTTCTAGGTTTTGATTTTTTGATCTCTTACAATAAGAGAGCATAAATTCTAGATTTTAAATAATAAAATGAACCGATGAGTGATTCTGAATCCGTTTATTCCAATTATGGGGTTTACGAAGTAAACGAAAATCTTCAACTTTTCCTTCCAAACACCGAGATTAAAATCGATAAAATCGGAGAAAATGCTTTTTCATATTTTAGAAAAGACTCTGAAGGTAAAATAATTGAAAAAATGATTCCTGTCAAGTCTGATGAAATTAAACTTGAATTGGCTCCAATTCGCCCCCTTAATCACCCTGCTCGAAGAACTGGCCATGTTTTTTTAAAATTTGATAGAGAAATCTATCTTAGTAAGAATTCTGCTGCAAGCATTTTTGTTCATTGTCCTATTGAAATTGGTATTTTTTTACTTCATGGTTCTAATCGTGAATCTCTTGATTGGGTAACGTGTAATCCTTTGAATTCTAGATTTGGTTTGTATGGTTCTCCAGATACTGGAACTTTGTGTAAATATGCACAAGTATCTTTAGCCACTGATTATAATGATTCTCTTCCCTATGTTGAAGGTGTAATGAAAATAATTATTGAAAACACTTTATCATCTGGGCAAACTATCAGTAAAGTAATTTTTCCTATCACTGATAATTCTCTATATTATGAAGATTCTAAAACAATAATTGATGGAATTAAAGTAACTATGAAAAAACGAGCAGTTGTAAATATTGTTGATGTAAAAACTACCTCAGTTGAAACTGATTGGACAGCATCTCCTACATGGGAAGATACAACTGTTAGTGCAAGTTTGGAGATGGGATTGGACTAATGCCTTTGGAATTACTTCAGAGTTTATCTGAAATGCAAATTGTTGGTGAACTAACGGTACTCTCTTTGTTAATTGGTGGAATTATTATGGCAGGTGGTGTCATTGTTGCAAAAATTGCAAAATTATTATTTCACAAATATTATGCTCCTACATTACCCAAAGATACTGCACAAAATCTTAGTAAATTAATTTATTTTGGAATAATAGTAATTTCCTTTTTAGGATTCACATCAAGTCAGGGAATTGATTTATCTGGAATTATGGTTGCAGGTGGAATCTTTGCAGTTGTAATTGGATTTGCAACACAATCAGTTGTATCTAATTTAATTTCTGGTGTTTTCTTAATTTTTGAAAAACCTGCAAAACATGGAGATACTATAGACCTTCCAGATATGGGAATTTCTGGAACTCTTTTAGATATTGGAACATTTTCTAGTAAAATTAGAAAATTTGATGGTACTGTAATTAGAATCCCCAATGAGAAATTTTTCACCTCTAATATTCGCTCACTAACTGTCTCTACTGTAAGACGTGCAGATGCAATGGTTGGGATTTCCTACAAAGATGATATAGAAAATGCAATTTCTGTAATAAAAAATGAAATTCTAGTGACAATGCCATTTGTTCTACATGTGCCTGAACCTGAATTTCGTGTAGAAGAACTAGGCGATTCTAGTGTGAACATTCAAGTTTTAGTCTGGCATCCTAGAGATGATTGGAGCCAAGCTCAACCTATTCTTCTTAGTACCATCAAACGAGCATTGGATAAGGAAGGAATTGAAATTCCATTCCCTCAACGAGTTATTTGGGATGCAAAAAATTAGTTAGTTTCTGCTGCTATCTTTTTTGAATTATGTCTTTTTTTGATTAAACTAAACATAATCATTCCAACATTGATAATTGAAATGATTTCAATTAAATCAACTCCATACAAGAACCAGTCAATTACTGGATGTACTCTAGAAACAATTCCTGCTTCTAACATAATATCTGCATTCCATACCATGTGTGGTATTTGAATAAATTGAATTATTGCAATTAGAATTATACTTCCTAGTATTTTATTTTCATACCAATTCCAAAACTTATTCCATGCATTCATGTTTTGAATATTGTTTTGATTCTATTAAACGCCACGAAAATTAGATGAGACTAATTAGACTCTCCTAATTTTTCTAGGCATGCAAATAATCAATTTAAAATTGATTAATCATTTTCTTTACATTAATTCTAAAAATAATCCATTAATTATTTTCTTGAAATTAATTATTCAAAACAATATTGTAACTTGTTATGTTTTTTATTTTGTAAAATAAAATTTTTATTTACTACGGTATGACCTTTTTACATACTCTTTAAAGTGTTGAACTTAAAGCAAGTTGATTTGTTAAATCAGTTGATGTAATAATTCCTACAATTGAACCGTTATCTGATACTGCAAGTTTTCGTATTTTTTTACTGCTCATTAATGCTGCTGCAGCTAATGCTGATTCCGTTTGACTGATTGTTATTAGTGGTGATGACATTATTTCTTCAGCTGTAGTCTCAAGAGAGAGATTATTTGCTGCAATTTTTATTGCAAAGTCTCTATCCGTTATTATTCCAACAGACGATTCATCTTTTTTTACAATAATTGCGCCTATTCTTGCTTGCTCCATCATTTTTGCAATTTGGAAGGCAGTAGTTTGAAAATTCACCGAGATGAGTGTTTTTGTCATTATATCTTGAATTTTAATGGATGACAAATTAAAATTTTCATGACTCATTACAATCATCAGATATTGTGATATTTAAGATCTTCACATAATAACAGTTCAATGATAAATAATGAAATAATTGTTCAATTGAGATTTAATATTATTGTCAATCGTAGAATTTTTTTATATTTTTAGAATTAAATAATATTTTTCAGTTCGGTTACAAATTCAATGTGTTCTATTTTTCAGCTTTGATGTTTTCTTTTTTCATCCATATTGTTCTTTCTTTATGATCAATTAATTCTATATTCATTTCATTTAACTTGTCTCGAATTTTATCTGCATCTTCAAATTGTTTTTCTCTCCTTAGTTTTTCTCTGTTTGAAATTAAATTATCTATCTCTTGTTTTTTATCTTCAGTCATTTCTGGAATACTTAGTCCCAAAATAATTAACATTCTTTCAAATTCTTTTTTGATGATTTCCGAATCTTTTTCCCCTAATTTTTCTTCAGCTGCTAGCCTGTTTGTCTCTTTAACTAGTTGGAAAAATGCCGATAATGCCAAATGCGTGTTAAATTCATCTTCTAATGCATTATCAAATTCTACACTTATTTTCTTGATATTTTCAATAACTTCTTCTTGATTTTCACTATTTGCATGAATTAGTTCATAATAACATGTTTCAACTTGTCTCCATTTTGTAAGATTTTCTTTTAACATCTCTTCAGAATAGTCTATTACTTTGGAATAGTGCCCTGATAAACAGAATAATCTGATAATATTTGGTCCCCAATTTTCTAAAACATATTTGATTGATTTTGTGTTTCCTGATGATTTCGACATTTTTTCACCACTAATTGTTACCATCCCCACATGCATCCAAATTTTTGCAAAAGGTGAATTTGTACATGCTTCAGATTGTGCAATCTCATTTTCATGATGAGGAAATATTAGATCTCGTCCGCCCCCATGAATATCAAAATTTTCTCCCAGATACTTTACGCTCATTGCAGAGCATTCTATGTGCCATCCTGGTCTTCCTTTTCCCCATGGACTTTCCCATACTGGATCAACATCAGAAAATTTCCATACTGCAAAATCTAATGGGTCTTTTTTTGATTCATCAATTTCTATTCTTGAACCTGATTGTAATTCATCTATCTTCTTTTTTGATAATTTTCCATATTCTGGGAATTTAGAGACTGAAAAATATACTCCATTTTTTGAAATGTATGCAATTTCTTTTTCAATTAATTTTTCAATAAATTTGATAATATCTTCAATGTGTTCTGTTGCTTTGGGATAATTTGTTGCACGTTTTACATTTAGTTTATCAAAATCTTTGAAATAATTTTCGATGTATCTGGTACTGATTTCTTTAGCTGTCGTATTTTCAGAATTTGCACGATTGATAATTTTATCATCAACATCTGTAAAATTTTGAACAAGTTCAATCTCTGTTCCTTTTGATTCTAAATATTTTCTTAATACGTCAAAAACAATAATTGTTCTTGCATGTCCTATGTGTGATTCATCATAAACTGTTACTCCACAGAGATAAATTTTGATTTTTTTTGTTGTATCTAATTTTTGTTCTAAATTTGATAGTGTGTCTTGAATTAACATTATTTATCTGCCTCTGGTTTTTGTGCCAATGATCTTTTATGTTCACTCTTTGAGTTTAATTCTTTAATTTTTTCTATCTTTGATTTTTCAATTAATGTAATTTTTTCAGTTTCTTCAATGGATAATTTCTTTTCAAGTAAACAATACAAAATAGAATCTATCTCTTCATAAGATATTCCTAATTCATTTTCAGCCTCGTGATCTTTCCACAGATGCGGACTACTCTTTTTTGATATTACATTAGCTGGAACTTGTAAATATTTTGCAATCTCTCTTACTTGTAATTTGTATAGTGAAACTATCGGTGTAATGTCTGATGCTCCATCCCCATGTTTTGTAAAATACCCAATCATGTATTCACTTTTATCGCTTGATCCTAAAACTAGATAATTTTTAGCATTTGCATAATAATACAAAATATTTGTTCTAACTCTTGCTCGTAAATTCCCTCTTGATTTTGCATTTGGTTCAAGATACATTGAATATTCTTTTACGATTGGATTAATGTCAATTAACTTGTATTCTATTCCTGTTAATGAAATCATTTTCAATGCATCTTCTGTTTCTGATTCTGGTGTAATTTCAGTATCTGGCATAATAATTGCAAGTGTTTTTTCTTTTAGGTTTCTTTTACAAATGTATGCTATTACTGCTGAATCAATTCCGCCACTTAGCCCCAAAATAACGCCATTTGCATTTGTTTTTTCAATTTTCTCTGTTAGAAATTTTTCAATCGTATTTGTAATTTTTGAATAGTCTTGATTTTGAATTTCATTAATTATGTCTTGATTCAATAATGAATTTTTAGAAAACGTTAGAATAAAAATTGTGCCTAATTTCGATTTTAAAAAAATCTTATTTTAATATCTAAATGTCTACGTAAATGCCATCGTCTCTGGTTTCTACAGAATATGTTTCCAGTTTGACATCTTTGAGGTAATCTGTAAGTTCGCCTGTTTTGATATTATAATGCCAAAAATGTAATGGGCACTCTACAATATCTCCATCTAATTTCCCTGGAGCGATTGAACCGTCTTGATGAACACATAGATCATCCATTGCGTGATATCCATCTTGATTGAAGATTGCTATCTGTTTTTCATCAATTTTGAATGCTTTACCTTTGCCACTTCCGATTTCCCCTTTTTCAGCAATTTTTTTCCAGGTCAATAATTAACGAAAACTTTTGTCATTTATGTACATTCGCATGATAGAATTTTATACTCTAATTTTCGGTCAATATTTATGAGTAAAGTAAAATCTAGTCCTAAATTAATCAAAGAAGGAAAATTGTCTTATGAGTGGGCTAGATCTCACATGCAAATTTTAGATAATACTATTAATCGATTTAAAAAATCAAAACCTCTCAAAGGGATAACTATTGGGTTTTGTCTTCACATTACTAAAGAAACATCCGTATTGTTAATGGGTGCAAAAGAACTTGGTGCTACTGTTGCTTGTTGTGGTGGAAATCCATTAACCACTCAAGATGATATTGCAGCATTTTTGGCATCTCAGGGGATTCATGTTTATTCATGGCATGGACAATCTGTCAAAGATTATGATTGGTGTATTGATCAAGTATTGAAACACAAACCAACTATTCTAACTGATGATGGTGCTGACATGAACATTAAAGCACATTTTGATAAAAGATTCAAAGACATGGAAATTTTGGGTGCCACTGAAGAAACTACTGCAGGTGTAACTAGAATTAGAGCAGTAGAGAATCAAGGTAAACTTCGCTATCCTGTAATTTTAGTTAATGAAGCATATACAAAACATATGTTTGATAATAGATATGGTACTGGTCAAAGTACTATTGATGGTTATCTACGTGCCATGAATTTACTAATGGCATCTAAACGAGTTGTAGTTGTTGGTTATGGTTGGGTTGGACGTGGTGTTGCATCAAGATGTAATGGAATGGGTTCTAAAGTAATTGTCACTGAAGTAGATCCTGTTAAAGCACTAGAGGCACACATGGATGGATTTGAAGTAATGCCAATGTCACAAGCTGCAAAAATTGGTGATATGTTTATCACATGTACTGGAATGACTAGCGTAATTAGAAAAGAACACATCTTAAAGATGAAAGATGGTGCAATCATGGGTAATGTGGGACACTTTGATGTTGAAATTGATAGTGAGTTTTTGTTAAAGAAATCAAAGTCTGTCAAAGAAGTCAGACCAACTCTTGATGAATGTAAATTGAAAAATGGACGTAAAGTTTACTTGATTGGACAGGGGCGTCTTGCCAACTTGGTTTCTGCAGAAGGTCACCCTCCAGAGGTAATGGCACAATCATTTTCTAATCAAATTTTATCTGTTTTGTATATCTTGAAAAACCACAAAAAAATGGAAAATAAAATTATTGATGTTCCAAAAGAAATTGATATTCAAATTGCATTTGATGCATTGAAAGCTAT
>ENA-UZWY01009359-UZWY01009359.1-metagenome-genome-assembly--contig:-Day-2--50m-contig-9359_pt1 | contig 11699 bp, 9 predicted proteins | sample MGYA00260341_ERZ794901 | MGnify/ENA metagenome assembly ERZ794901 | reverse complement strand
GATAAGACCCGCAATGGCAACGTCTTTTTGATGTCCTTCAACTGAGTTGTAAGCCCCGCGCTAATTGGATGGCTGATATCGTCCGCCGATGGTAGCATTATGAATCCTCCTAATGTGAAGGCTCGCACCACTTCTCAATTCTGTCCAGTGCCTAGAACACCAATCTTAGAGCTTCCCAACTACCGCATGACAGCGATTCGTGGACTTAATTCCAAGGTGGTTTGTACAACATTGAAATTTCGAGGTCAGGACACGAGCTTCGCTACCGCCGCCTGCGCACCATCTTCGGAAAGTGACATATAGGCCGTTGCGATACCCTCCCGCCCTTTTTCCGAGAGACCGATACCACCGAAAACCGCATCACACGACATTAAGTTTTGGGCTTTGTTCCAAGGATCATTTGATTTGTCTGATAGTATCCTGAGCTGTTGGGCAAGTGGATCCTTCACATCGATAGGCAGCCCTTTTTCATCGATACCACCCACGTATCGCATCCAAGCCGCCACGCCCAACATCAACCCCCTGCATTCATGCCCGAGGTTCAAATTATCAGACAGCGTGCCAAGAATACGCTGCGGCAATTTTTGACTTCCATCCATCGCAATTTGCGAGGTCCGATGCTGGATTGCTGGGTTAGCATATCGCTGGAGAAGATCACGCGCATACTGCGCTAAATCCACGCCAATAGGTGGAACTATTGTCGGAATAATTTCGTTGGACCACAAATTAAATAAGAATTTGCCAAAAACGTGGTCAGTCACAGTTTCAGAAATTGTATCATATCCAGCTAGGTAGCCCAAATATGCTAGTGTTGAGTGAGTTCCGTTGAGCATGCGAATCTTCATCTCTTCAAAAGGGGCGACATTACTCACCAACTGCACGCCGGGAAACTCACTGAAATCAGGGCGTGCGCCGTCCACAAAATTATCCTCAATCACCCATTGGATGAAGGGTTCATGAAAAACTGGCGCCCGATCTAGAACCCCTGCTCGCTCCGCCTGCCGTTCGATATCAACTGAAGTCGTCGCCGGGACGATCCGATCCACCATAGTTGAGGGGAAGCACCCTTCCTCCGCGATCCATTTGGCCAAATTAGGGTCAATCGCCTCTGCCAAACTAAGCACAACATTGCGAGCCACCTGCCCATTGTTCGGCAAGTTATCACAGCTTAAAATAGTAAAAGGCGGGATCCCTGCTGCCCACCGTTGCGCTAATGCACGCACCAAATATCCAACAGCGCTGCGAGGAAAAGTATCAAGGATGTCAGCTCGGACGTCAGGGTGGTCAAAGCTTAACTGCCCAGTGCTTGGAACATGGCAATATCCCTTTTCAGTAACTGTGAGCGTAACAATCTTAATCGCGGGTTTCGACATTCGATCAAGCAACTCGCCAGGCGCTTCTTGCGCAAAAACAACCTCAGATAGGACACTTATTAAACGGGAATTCTCACCCCCTGCGCCCTTTGAAACGGCCGTGTACATATTATCCTGAGGTGCCAGAGCGTCTCGAGTTCGGGAAGACTGCAGGCTAACACCAATAATGCCCCAATCTCCACCCTGAGATTTTGCCAAACAGTCGATCACCAACACTCCAAAAGAGCGAAAGAAGGCGCCAAGACCCAAATGAACAATCCCGGGTTGTGGTGCCGGATTACGACGCTCAAGCAATGGAAGTCCCTTAGTCACAGTCGATAAGCCCTCTTGGCAAGACCGTAGGAAAGGTCGTGAGCTAAGTCCAATGCCTCCAACTCGGATAGACGCCCTGTGCAGACAAGCTTGGCAAGATAAGCACAGTCAATTCTTCGCGCCATATCGTGACGAGACGGGATTGAACACAGAGCCCGCGTGTCATCATTAAATCCAACCGTGTTATAAAACCCTGCGGTCTCAGTAGTTAGCTCCCGAAAACGCATCATCCCCTCGGGGCTGTCAAAAAACCACCAAGGCGGCCCGAGTTTGAGAACCGGATAGACACCCGCCAATGGCGCCAGTTCGCGCGACAATGTTGTTTCATCCAAAGTAAACACGATTACACTCAGCCGCGGGTCAGTTCCGAACGCATCCAGCAAAGGCCGCAGAGCGCGAACATAATCGGTACGGGTTGGGATATCTAACCCTTTATCCCTTCCAAATCGGGATAGAATGGAGCTTGAGTGATTTCGAAATGATCCTGGATGAATTTGCATTACTAGGCCATCATCGATGCTCATTCGGGCCATTTCAGTGAGCATATGCCCGCGAAAAGCATCAGCCTCCTCCGGTGTGCAACCGCCAGATAATGCCTTGGAAAATAATTCCGCAGCATCGACTTGAGACAAATTTTCGGTGCGTGCGGAGGGGTGCCCATGATCAGAGGACGTCGCGCCATGTAGCTTGAAAAACGCCCGGCGTGTGCGATGGGCCGCCAAATATCCATCCCATGTATCCGTGTTCTCGCCTGTAATCTCACCCAAAACGGCAACGTTACCCGTAAATCCCTCAAACTCCGGATCAATTACAGTGTCGGGGCGATAGGCGGTAATTACTCGGCCATCCCATTCCGAAGATTGGATTGCTTTGTGCCACTTCAGAGGATCAGTTGCACTTTCCGTTGTGCTAAGAACTTCAATTCCAAACTTATCAAACAAACTTCGCGGACGGAACGCATCCTGACACAGGCAATCCGAGATATGATCATAGAATGTATCGGCTGTCTCAAGAGAGAATGGTTCCTGCAATCCGAATACATGTTCGAAACTGTGGTCTATCCAAATTTTAGATGGCGTCGCCCGAAAAAGATAATAGTTTTTTGCAAAAAGGTGCCAAATCTTACGGCCGTCCGTCTCGACTTCCCCGCCATCTACGCCAGGCACTCCCAGAGATTCGAGTGGTATGCCCTGTGACAGAAGCATCCTGAAGACGTAATGATCCGGCGTAACAAAAAGCTGAGCAGGATCAACAAAGTGTCCATTTTCAGCAAACCACCTGGGATCGGTATGGCCGTGCGGGCTTATGATCGGCAGATGCGAAACAGTGTCATATAGGTCGCGAGCGAACTGTCTTGGAGCAGGCTCAATCGGAAAAAGTCTATCTGGATCAAGTGCCATTAAGTGTCCTTTGAGCCTGAACCAATTGTTCGTCGTCGGAGATTTTGAACCAGATGACAGGGTGATCAAATAAAGAATCTGGTGCTTGTAGCTGGTCTGATTATGCGACGGATTTACTGCGAAGCAAACGTCACATTTTTAAACAAAATTATCTGAATGCAGAATGCGTAAGTAAGATTCGAGGATGTGTAGCATCAATCTTCTTTGAAACTACCTCTCGGCAATCGATACTCGCCAGTGCAGGCTGACCATTTCTCGTGTTACGGCCAAGCAGTACAGATGCTGGCGGCGTAATTGCACGGAATTTGGTCGGAAAAGAAATGCCAAAAACCATATATTAAAGCCATATTTGGTTCCAAGAGCTACTGCTGGACGGACTAAAACGGCAAATTTTTTGGCTCCGTGAAAGTTGGAAATACATGAATAAAAAGGTCCTCGATAGCACAGACATTCGTATCCTCAGTGCTGTTCAGCAGCACGGGCAACTCAGCAAGGCACGGCTTGCAGAACTCGTGAACCTTTCACCAACGCCATGCTGGACCCGTCTCGAGCGTTTAAAGTCTGAGGGCTACATACGCGGCTATCAGGCAGAACTGGCACTCGATCGTATTACCGAATTCACGCAAGTGGTTGTAACCGTCTCACTCAAGCATCATCGCAAATCAGATTTTGAACGCTTTGAGTCCTATATCAATGACCGCGATGAAGTGATCGATTGCATCTCTACAGGTGGCGGAATGGATTACGTGATGAAAATTACAGCACCAAGCCTTTCAGCTTTTCAAATTCTCATGGACGAGATGCTGAGCGCCGATCTCGCGATTGACCGTTACATGACATACATCGCAACCCGACAGATTAAGCACAGCCAGCCCAATCTGACGCAATTGGTCATGAAAAATATCAAATAGCCACTTAAGTCCGATTAGCCTTAATTTAGTCGAAAAACAGTCCTATTGGTCGCCAGCCTGGGTATTTTCAGTCCATCACCCTTTGCCATTTTAAAGTAAGCTTGCAGCCAATAATACGTTTCCGTTGCCTTTCAGGCGACGTGCAAAATGGTTGAAAGTATGGCACAAAAAGACGATTTTGGCTTCGGAACGCAGATACGAAAATCTCCCTTTTTTGACGCAACTGTGCGTTGGGGGGCCAAAAGCTATTCTGTTTACAATCACATGTATATACCGCGTGACTTTGGCGACCCTGAAGAAAATTTCTGGAATCTTGTCAATGATGCGATCCTTTGTGATGTAGCTGTTGAGCGACAGGTTGAGATCACTGGACCGGATGCAGCAAAATTTGTTCAGATGTTAACCCCGCGCGATCTATCCAAGATGGCCGTGGGTCAGTGTAAGTACATTCTGATCACCAATGCCGATGGCGGAATATTAAATGATCCAATTCTTCTGCGTCTGGCAGAAAATCATTTTTGGATTTCACTTGCGGACAGCGACATACTTCTATGGGCGCAGGGCGTAGCAGTGTTCGCAGACCTCGATGTGAAAATTTGCGAGCCGGACGTTTCACCACTTCAGTTGCAGGGCCCTAAATCGGGCCTAATAATGCAAGAACTTTTTGGCGAAAGTATTATGGACCTGAAGTATTACTGGATGCGCGAAGTTGAGCTGGAAGGCATTCCGTTAATCGTATCACGCACCGGTTGGTCGAGCGAATTAGGCTACGAAATATATCTCTGCAACAACGCCCATGGCGATAAGCTGTGGGAGCGGATCATGGTGGCGGGCCTACCATTTGGCCTTAAGCCTGGGCATACTTCATCCATTCGCCGGATTGAGGGGGGAATGCTTTCGTACCACGCTGACGCAGACATCAACACCAATCCCTTCGAGCTTGGTCTCGAACGGCTTGTCAATCTCAATATGGAAGCCGAATTTATCGGTAAATCTGCATTACGACGTATTAAAAAAGAGGGTGTGACCCGCAACCAGATCGGCTTAATCATTGATTGCGCACCGTTTACCAAGCCCAACACAAAGTTTTGGCCAGTCAAAAAGGATGGTGAACAAATTGGCTTGGTCACATCAGCTGTCTATTCTCCGAGGCTTGAAAAGAATATCGCCCTTGGAATCGTCGGCATTGAGTATATCGAACTTCAAACTGAAGTTGAGGTAGTCACCAATTCAAGGACCGCAACTGCAACGATTGTTGAACGTCCATTTTACGATCCTAAGAAAAAAATCGTCGCGTCTAAGGGGGTGTAGTCTTCCGGCTTAACGAGCTTTTCTGAAATCACAATTATCCACAAACCGCGACCGCACAAGTAAGTGCCGGCCAGTCAAACACTACTTATCAGTCAAGCCACAACGAAAAATTCAATAGAAATATTCCAGAGATTTTGGCTTGAGCCACTATCACGCTTTCAACAAGCTACTGGCATTAGCAATGGTTTCCAAAGGATCGATTTTTCCTGCATCTTAATGGTATCAGCTAATCTAAACATTAACGGCAAATTGTGATCCATCCATACTTGGCTTTACCAAAAGCCATCCTCGTTTCCATTGTCTCTGATCCGTCCCCGTTCTGCATGCGTAATTCTCTGGATAACCATGGAACGCGGAATACTTGTAGAACAAAATGTGCTTCCAGGGTTCTGGAAAGGGCGATCAATGAAAATACGCTTAGTCTTGGGGGATCAACTTAATAAGTCGGTTTCCTCGCTGCGCGACCTAGGAATTGATGACATTGTTTTGATGGCTGAGGTCAGAGCCGAAGCGACGTATGTCAAGCATCATAAAAAGAAAATTGCGTTTTTGTTCGCAGCGATGCGGCACTTCGCACAGTCGCTGATGGATGAAGGCTACACAGTCAAATATACTAAATACGATGCGTCGCATAACTCCGGCTCACTGCTTGGTGAGGTTCAGCGAATTATGAAAACGCATCCGGTAGATCAAGTGATCGTAACCTCACCGGGAGAGTACCGGCTTCTTTCAGAGCTACAGAGCTGGTCGGCCCAATTAGGCATCCCCGTGGAAATTCTTAACGATGACCGCTTTTTGGCCAGCGAACACGAGTTCGCGCAGTGGGCCGACGGGCGGAAACAACTCAGAATGGAATATTTTTACCGCGAAATGCGTAAGCGGTATTCGGTTTTGATGGAACCCGATGGTCCGGCAGGCGGGCAGTGGAATTTTGACTCCGAAAATCGCAAACCACCCGTAACAGGTTTAAATATTCCAAAGCCATTCACGCTAGAGCCAGATGCAATAACGCAGGACGTGATGCAACTGGTGGACACCAACTTCGCAGACCACTTTGGGGATCTGGAACCGTTTTATTATGCGGTTACGAGACATGATGCACTAGAGGCGCTCGATTTATTTATCGAGAACCGTTTGGGGAGTTTCGGCGACTATCAAGATGCGATGATCCAAAACGAACCTTGGATGTACCATAGCATTATTGCTTTGTATTTAAATTGTGGTTTGCTGTTGCCTTTGGAATGCATTCAAAAAGCAGAGGCCGCGTTCAGAAAGGGAAATGCGCCACTTAATGCTGTTGAGGGATTTATCCGTCAAATCTTGGGTTGGCGGGAGTATGTCCGTGGCCTCTACTGGCTCAAAATGCCCTCATACAAACAAGCAAACTTCCTTGAAGCAGATCGCGCATTGCCAGCATTCTATTGGAATGCCCAGACACGCATGAATTGTCTCAGGCAAGCGGTACTTGAAACGAAGGAAAACGCGTATTCCCACCATATACAAAGGTTGATGGTGTTAGGCAATTTTGCCTTATTGGCGGGGCTTGATCCAAAACAGGTGAATGACTGGTTTCTAACGGTATATGCGGACGCTTACGAATGGGTAGAATTGCCGAATGTTAGCGGCATGGCTCTTTTCGCTGATGGCGGCGTCATGGCGTCCAAACCCTATGCTGCCAGCGGTGCTTACATCAACAAAATGTCCAACTATTGCGGAGATTGCCATTACAAGGTCTCAACAAAAAATGGACCAAAAGCGTGTCCCTTTAATTATCTTTATTGGGATTTCATCGAACGCAACTCACCTAAATTGAGTGGAAACCCAAGAATGGGCTTTGTCTTTAACACACTCAATCGAATGAATAGTGGCAAGAGGCAAGCGATAAAAGAAGACGCTGGCCGGTTTTTTGCGGCTTTGGATGAAAATGAAGAAATCTGATTTACCACAGAAAATCTGTCTCGTATGTCAAAGACCGTTTTCTTGGCGCAAGAAATGGGAAAGAGTGTGGGATGATGTGAAATATTGCTCGACAAAATGCCGAAGCCAAAGGCAGAACGTTAACGCGAAATAAACAAAAAAAGCCTGCATCTCTGACTGATTTGAAGAGCCGTTCAAGTGATCAAGGTGATCTTCACGAATGGTTTTCAAGGCTGTGTAAACTTAGGCATTGGAGACGCAGCGCCAGAACCCAAATGGCGGTGATTGTAATGCTGACAATCCATGCGCCTGAAGTGAAGGTCGCAACCAGAGCGAAAAATGACATAAATGATGTTGTCACACCAACTGCATCACGCAGCCAGTCAACGCGACAAATAAAGAGTACGAGAAGGGTCTGGCAAAGCGCGAGGGAGGCAACAGAGATTAGGACAGGAGTTGTTGCGAAACCACCCTCAGTCAAAGTTGAGAATAGGCCAAACGTGCCATTTTTTGCAACGATGCCGGTTCGCTCTAAAACCCAGAACGCGGCAATGACGGCGATTGCGGCCGAGACCGGCGCGGCGATCCGTCTATGATACCATTTATAATGTCCGAAGGTTAGGGCGAAGGCCAAAAAGGCAGCGGTGATAACAGCAAGTTGCCCAAGCTCTACGCCTAAATTGAAGCCGATTAGTTTCAACGTGAAATGGTCAGCGCCCAACCCAAAATCCTGTAGAACACTTGCAAAACCGAGTCCGTGCAAGAGGCCAAAACAAAAAACTACAAGAGGCCGCCATCGGGGCAAATCTCGCATCAATAGGTTCTCAACACCGACATAAACAATCGATGCGGCAATAAGGGGTTCGACGATGCTGGCTGGGATAGTCACAAAATGCAGTGTGCCGAGCGCAAGTGTTACCGTATGAGCGAGTGTGAAGGCAGAAACTTGCCAAAGCAGTGGGCGAAGTTTCAACGAAAGGAAGAATAGACCAAGTACGAAAAAGATATGATCGAGACCTTGCGGTACAATGTGGTCGAAACCGATAAGGGTGTAATCCTTAAAAGCGTCGAAGGCCTCTTGTTCGGTACTTCCTACACGCGGGATTGGGTCAGTGACCTGACCTGGCGTCAGAAAACCAGCGTAGCCATCTTCGACGACACGTTGACGGACGATCAGCGGACCGAGGTCTTTACTCCACCCAATCGTTAAAGGGGTATCTCCTTTGGGAAGCTCAACAACGAGATGAAGAACCGAGGTACGTGGCAAGTCGACATTTCCGACCCCCGGGATAGAGATTTTGCGGAGTTCGGGCACGAGGGAACTTCCGCCTACACGAATGTAAAGTTTTTCACGCAAATTTGGCCATGCTGAAAGAAATGCTGATTTCATCTCGGTCGAAGGTAGCGCCCGCAGGCGCATGTATTCTTCTTCAAGGTCCGACGCGTTGGTGTCTTCAAGGTTTTCAAGGTCAATTCCCGCAACAGGAGCCTCGATGATCCATTCAACAGACATTGAAACAATGTCGCCAGGCTGAAACTCGATGTCAATGACGCCGGGTTGAACCTCATGCGCGTGCAAGGTGCTTACCTGTATCAGGCTTGACAGTGCGACTGCAAATATCACTCTTAAGCTAGTCCTCAATAAAAGAGAAATATTCATGCGCTCCACCCTGCTAACTGCCTTTTCAATCGCATGTATTGCGTTACCAGCCAAGTCCCATGAGTTCTGGATTGAACCCGTCGCGTTTCAAATTGAAAGTGGTGATGTTGTCGAGGCGCACCTCCGCGTAGGGCAAAATTTTGAAGGGGCGTCACAATCCTTTATTCCGCGCAACTTCAAACGGTTTGAATATTTCCAGGAAAATAGAACTGAAGACGTGATCGGTGTCGTTGGGGATCGCCCAGCAGTAAAGCTACAAACCGAACGTGATGGCCTGTTAATCCTAGTACACCAAACAAACGATAAATCCATTACGTGGAATACATGGAAGAAGTTTGTGAATTTTCTGTCACACAAGGATGCAGGTTGGGTTATTGAAGAACATCTGGCTAACGGCTTTCCGAAAGAAGATGTGCGTGAAGTCTATTCAAGGTATGCAAAGTCGCTTATTGCGGTTGGAACCGGCGCAGGCAACGACGAGCTTATGGGACTGCCAACCGAAATTGTAGCGCTCGAAAACCCTTATACTGGCAACATGGCCGATGGGATCAGAGTTAAGGTTTTTTACGATGGAAAACCGAGAGTATCAGCGCAAGTTGAGGTGTTTCAGCGGGGCTCGGAGGGCAATCTTAAAGTGTTCAATGTTGATACTAACTCTGCAGGTATAGCGACCATCCCCGTAGAGTCAGGAGCACATTACATGCTGGACTCCGTCGTGTTGCGTCCTGCCACCGACAGCGCAGCGTACGGTGGCCCTTTTTTATGGGAAAGTCTTTGGGCCAATTTGACGTTCGCCGTACCTTGAAATTGTGATGTTTCAAGCAAAACGGTAGTTCATCCTACCCTGCAGAACTGGGTCAGCCCTGGCGTAAGAAAACTGAGGAATGAACCATACAACCAAGGAGGGATTGTAGTGAGGTTGCAGTTGGCTGAAGTGCTGTGCGATCAAGAAGTTTAGCGTATTGACGTAAACCCTCAGGCCACCCAACCAAAATTTCACTCGGCATGGTGAAAATCTTCTCAAATTAGGATTTTGGGCGTTTTGGTGTTAAGCTTCACAATCCAATGCGAAGGGGGGATTACAAATGCTTGGTAAACACGTCGGTTCAATGACTGCTAAATGTATCAACAAAGCATTGCCATCAAACGGTGGTGGCATGCCAAGGATGGAAGTACGGGCAACAAGCTCCGGCACACTAGCTGGTGCTGACGTCATGTGTGAAGCTACATATCAATCAGAGGTTATCTCTAACGGTTCGTGGGTAGGAGAATGCCCAAATTCGGGAATTGTAATGACAGCAGACGGGGTTGCGACCTTTAGGGCCAACGGATGTGGAAACATGACCGAAGACGGAGGAATAGAATTTCGCGGCTGTGTGATCTTTGAAACAATGGCTCCATCTCTATCTTCGTTGAATGGCAAAGCCCACATGTATACGTGGGACGTTGATGCCGAGGGAAATGCAAAATGGGAGATTTGGGAGCCCGCTTGATCGGAATTAAGTCGATCAAGTCACGATAACGCTGTGAGCGCACTAGCCTTCACTAAAGCTACAATCGGCGCGCTCACGGCAAACAACTAGTATTTCAAGGAGGTGTTCGACCAATGGAACAATCTGTAGTTGGAAATATTAACTAAGTATTTCAACTTTGTTATTACTACATAATTTTTGATACCACTTATCCTTTATCCCCACTTATTACCCTACATACACCTAGATGAAGCACTAAATTTTAACGGGACGAAGTCTGATAGATTTACCAGATAAGGTATGTAATTGGGGGCCCTCAGGCAAATAATCGTGCCGAAGGCAAACGTGGAAAAAGTGCACATACTTCCGATTTCCTAAAGCGTAAAAACGTAGCTAAAAAAGAGATGCTCGCGCTTGCTAAAGACACCGTCCAGTAAAAGTCGATGGAGGTGGGGCTAAACTGGCGGCAATCGGCTCAACTAGATTAAGCTCCGAAGAGATGGATCAGATGCGGTCGGATAAAACAAATGCCAAAACCTGCCCAAAGGAGGCTGCCAATCGGTGACAAACTGGGCGTAAACATTTGTATGCAGTAGTCATCACCGTTGAGTATTCGACTTATTTTGGCCATTTATTCGGTATGCGAGAAAGCTGAAAATGTGAATTTTTGGCAAATTTCTCGGTACACTGAGAAACTTCTATCTAAAAACCAAATCAATTGTACGTTGGGCTCTTTTGTAAAACAGTCAGCTGGCTAGCCGCCGTAAGCGGCGCAGTATGACTTCTGGGTTGCCGGCAACTCGACACATTTGATGCACTGTATCGCGAAAAGTTCCCAAAGTGTTGAAGCCATACGAAGCGAGGCTCGGCCACTCAGATGCAATTATTTTGTCCGTAAGAGAAGCCGAACGCTTCACTGCAGCATCTATCCCAAGCATAGAGAATATCGCTGGGGCAGCGAGCAGTGGCTGCACTCGAACTAGAGTCATATCACAGGGGAATTGAACTGATGCCCAGCATCCTTCTCGAAATTCCAAATAAGCCATATCAAGTAAATCTTTTGGTTCGGAAGTGCCCGTATTTGCTATCCACTCATCAAGCACCTCAATAGTTTCATCATGCCTTGGCAATCCCATTCGCCGTAGCAATGTCGACCCAGTTAGGTTTTTTCCATCATTTCGTTTGTTCCAAAAAAAGCCGCGTGAGAGTTCACCGCCAGTGCCCCCGACAAAAACATGTGTATCAGCTAGTGGTGCGACACTTGGATGAAACCAAGAATTCGCCCCAGCAACACAGTTGCCTCCAGCTCGTATGTAAGCACTGCGTGCCTCTGGTGTGGCCCG
>ENA-UZWY01003992-UZWY01003992.1-metagenome-genome-assembly--contig:-Day-2--50m-contig-3992_pt1 | contig 11764 bp, 9 predicted proteins | sample MGYA00260341_ERZ794901 | MGnify/ENA metagenome assembly ERZ794901 | reverse complement strand
GGACTAAAATTTCTTCTGGAGATTCAAACAAATCATCATTCACAATACACAAAGGAAAAAAAGTCGCGACATCCCCACTCGGAATTGAGACGACTTCTGTAGGAACTAGGTAATCAAACTCTTGAATCTCTTCCGAGGATCCAATTAACCTTTCACTTGTGCACAATTCTGGGGCGGTGGGCCCCCTTCTCGCATTTCCAGCAAAAAATAAAGGGATTTTCAATTCATCTTCTACCGCTTCATTGAGAATAATCTCAACCAACATTACATTCGAAGCTTCCTCGACCTTTCCTTTTGCCATGCTTTCAATGTGAATCTGGGTTTTATACAGAGACGTTTTCTTTTGACCAATGAGTGTTTCCAGTTTTTCCGTGAATGCTGCTCGTTTCTCAAAAAACTCGCCTTTCATTGACTTGAAAGAAGAAACTATTTCTTCAGGAAGTCGACCCGTCAAACTACTGATTGTCTGTTCGCTGACAACAAAACCCGTTCTAATATCTACCTGTGGTTTATTAAACAACGACAGATATACAAAAAAACAAAACAATAAGGTAATTAAGTCTGCAAAAGTCATCATCCACTTCGCTTCTTTACCTTTAGTCTTCTTTTCTCCAAACATGTTTTCTGCCTAAAATATTTTCATGTTTAATAATAAATATCCGCTACCTACATTCCATGAAAATTTTTATCATCATAAAATATAAACTATCACCCATACTGTTCATCAAATTGATCACGTTTATGTGGCAGAAAATTATGTAGCTCCTGAAGAATTGTGTATGGGGCTTCACGGCGTGCTATGCGATTAACGCTTTCACGAACCATTTCAAGCAAAATAAGATTAGAGTCTTTCAACTGCTTGCGTTTTGACGCAATTGGTAATAAAACCATGTTAGACAAAATTACCCCGTATAGAGTAGTCAACATAGCAATGGACATGGCCTGCATAACAGAACGGATACTCCCAGTTTCCGCCAACATAAGTACTAATCCCACAATTGTTCCAACCATTCCAAATGCAGGTGCAGCGGTACCCATAAAATCGAATATTTCAATTTCTTCTTCTGCGCGCTGATCATACATTTTCACTTCTGCTTCTAAAATTTGAGCTAAAGAATCTTCCTCTACTTGCTCCCGAACGATCAGTCCCTCTATCCATCGACGCATAAACGGATTCGCCAGACTGCTAAGATCATCATTAGTAATTCTTTTCCCACTAAAACGCTTTTCAGCGATGATTTTTGATTGATCATAAATTTCCTGGGTTGCTTCTTCTGCCGCATCTGCTGAAAAAACCTTGGGGATACTTTTGAAGCTTCTCATAGTCTTTGTAAATGGAAATGCAATAAAAGTAGCTGAAATCGTACCGCCAAAGACGATTATAAAAGATTTCAAATCAAAAAAACGCAAGATTTGAATCAAGTATTTGTTAAATGAATCTGCATCCCCAGTACTCTCCAGCCAAAGAGCTATATTAGAAAATTCAGCTGGCCAGAGAATACCCGTTAAGATGAAAACTATACCGGATGTAAAGCCCAGTATTGTACCTAGTCTGTCTGCATTTGATTGTTTCATGAATCCTTTTCCTCCCAAAGTTTACCTAGTTCGACATGAACATGGCGCATGAAAACATTGCGATGAAGATTCCTAAGCTGTTCTATACGTAATTTAGCCTCTTCATCTTCCTCGCGCTGTTTTTCGAATCCCTGTAGTTGTTCATTATAATATTTCTGTGTATCTTCAGTATATTCCTTCATGATTTGATCAGTAACTGAAGTATGGGTATCAAGCAGTAAATACGGGACGGAAACTCTGGCGCCCGTACTTAATCTTGATCGTTCAAAACGCTCCATCACTCTTCCCACTAATGCATCATCTATGGTATCGCTGCTTTCTAAATCTTCAAAAGAAAGACTCCTCTCTTGAATTAGTTCCATAGCTTCGCTTGTATCTTTAGCTAATTCAGGATTCTTCTTTTTTAGTTCATCGGTACTGCCTAAAATCTCGTTCCATTCATCTGCACTGATCTGACCGGAAAGTTCCGCAATACGCCCTAGACCATCAAATGGCATGGGCAGAGTTTTAGCAGTTTCAGTCAGTTCATCTGCCAATTGCTGCAGTTGACTTGGAGAAACGCTTATATCTTTCATGGCTAAGACAATCCCTAAGGAGTCTTCGACTGGCATCGCCTTGAGAATATTAGCCATCTCACTGGAGTCCATCTGACTAAAAACAATAGCCTGTTGATGGTGTTCCATTCCTTGCAGCAAATCAACTCGAACCCTTGGCGGCATCTTCCTGATGAATCCAAAATAGTCAATTTTTTCATCATCATCCCCAGCATCAGCCTCCTCATCCGGAAGATCCAGTTCCTCTTCCTCAGCCTCTTCTTCCGGTGCCATACTTTCTATGGCAGTCGCAACTTTCCCCAAAGTACCAAGCAACTGATGTTCTTTTTCCTCCGGTTCTCTAGTACTTCTTGATACAAAGAAAAACAATGCCAGCGTCAAAAGAAGTAAAACTCCAAGTGTACCAATAATGCCCCATTGCGCTGGAGTAATCGCTTCTGTCCCTTCCGGAACATAATCCGGAATCAGTTGATCTACACCAAGCATCTCATAACCTGCAGGAAATTCTGCACTAATTTCTGCAGCCAATTTTAATTTCTCCTGTGCCGGAACTGGTTCATCACGATTCAAATCCGACCTTGCGTCCACCAGTAATTTTACATATTCAACAAGTTTTGTTGAAAAATCAGGACGTTCAATCTGTAATTTTTCAAGTACGATAGACTGTTCAAAACGATCCTGTGCATTAAGTTCTGATATTTCTGAACGAACACGTGCTTCTACTTGATTCAAATCAACTGACTCATTAACCGTTAAATTTATGATGCGATAATTTAACAGATCCTGTACTTCTTTATCTTCTGTCTTTATTTCGACTCCTGGAATCAACTCACTGTCTCTTTTAACCGGATTGTTATCGAGAACAGAATGCAGAATAACAGATACATTAATGTAATTTTCACGCATTGTTTTTCTGAGTATTTTGTGAATACGTTCCCTAATTTCAGGTTCAGGACGGACACGGTTAATTATTTCCGCCTGTAGTATACTGATATTAAATGATATTAATACAATAATGCAACCAACAACACTCAAAATATTTTTGTAAAAAAATCGAAAATTGTTCATGGACAAGATATTATTTAATTCCTGGATAAAAATAATTGACAAAAACATTTTAAATACATAAATTTATCAACACTCTTAGTTACACTCTATTCAGCTAAAAGTCAAGTAAAACAGTAGCAATTTACGTTGCCTTTTATGATTTAATTTTTAGGATTTGAAAATACTTTTCAGCTATTAAATTAATAGCTTTTAAGGCTTTTTAATAATATCTGCTTTCGTATATCTTCAAAAAGCTTCTCAACACGAAAGAATTTTTAGTGTTTTTGATTGTATTTCATCATTTTTGCAATCTTCCGTATAGATATACGTTGCAAAATGAGACTAAGCGAGTTAGGCTGGTTTTGTTCGTATCTTGAAAAAGAATAATTTTCTTTGATGGCTTTATTTCTAAAACTAGAAAAACTCAGATACTTAATAATAGCAGATGCTTAAATATTACATTATCATCTTTGCACTTCTTTCCCTCGTTTTTTCAGGTTGCGGTTCCAAAAGCCCGGAGCCTCTGGATGAGGAAGTACTGGACTTGGAATATGTGAAGCAAATTGAGGAAGAGGAACGTAAACAGGAAGAAAAAGCGACAGAATTGTTAGCACTGGAGGCGGCTTTGAAAGCTACTGAAGCAGAAGCCGCTGCAGAAACCGCTGCAGAAACCGCAAAAGAAACCGCAGAGGAAGCCGCAGTACAAGAAAAACTGTTGGCACAGCCTGAGCTGCAAACCCCGGAAACAAACCAAGCTGGGGCATTTAATGCGATTAAGGAAGCTGTATTTGAAATTCTTACAATTCCTGCAGATGAATCTCAAGAGGTTAAAGCAGAAAAACCAGTGGCAGTTCCTGAGCAGGAAGACAGTTCCCCTAGGTTTATGCCGACTTCCAGGTTAGCCCTTGTTTCTGCTCTCAAGTTAGTTTCATGCAAAAATGTGCCTGCAAAAATGGAAGATGCTCATCAGCGTCTGCTCAAAACAAAAGATTTAAACATTGCTGACAGGAGTCTACGTGACGAAATTAATGACCGTTTAATGCCTGTAGTTCACTTCGACTTTGATCAAATTAAAATAAAACCCGATTATCAAAAACTTTTACGACAGCAGAGTTCCTGTGTGATGAAGGCTCTGGAAGCTCGAGGTGATATGATTGTACAGATTGAAGGTCATGCAGATGAACGTGGTAGTGACGAGTACAACCTTGCTTTGGGGCATCGCCGGGCCAATGCAATTGCCAACTCAATCATGGTGTACCTTTCCGACTCAACACTTGTTCGTATCCTCAGTTATGGAGAAGAATTCCCCCTCGACAGCAATTCCGGTAAAAATGCCTGGGACAAAAGCAGGAGAGTAGAATTCACTTTACTGCTCAAACCATAAACAAGTGAATGGATTTTTTGGCTCTACCATTCACTACAGATATCAGTAGTATTGCCTTCAGTGTCCTTGCGGTACTTTTCGGCTGTTCTGTAGTTGTCTGGATCACGCTGTTTATCAAGTTTTTCAGCCTAATTCGGGTGAAATACCTCCAGTCGCGTGCCTTGAAGTATCTGGAAAGTACAAAACGCGTGGGTGAACTTCGCCTGCTCTTCAGTAAGATGCCAATAAATCCACTCCAGGAAATGTTCACGCTGGGGGACCGTGAACTGAAACAATTCCTGAAAGATAATCCTGAATCAGATTACGGTCACCGTAGAGAATTAATGGACAGACTCGAGCGTATGCTTGAGGCCCGTATTTTGCTGGCAGAAAAAGATTTAAACGCTGGACAGGCCCTCCTTGCCACGATAGCAGTCACGTCACCGTTCATTGGTTTATTTGGTACAGTAATTGGTGTTATTAACACATTTCTAAGTATTTCTGAACTCAATTCTGTTCAACTTTCTGGTATCAGTCCAGGAATTGCGGAGGCATTGGTTGCGACAGCCGCGGGTCTTTTTGCCGCGATTCCTGCGACTTTGGGTTATAATCTATTTCGTGCAACAATCCGGGGCATGACTGAGACAATGGACTATTTCGCGCTACAACTGTTGCACCACCTTCAACAACGATTATTACCTAAAAAATGAGAAAATTTAGACATGCCCGTCGTCTGCGTGGGGAATTGATGTCTGAAATCAACATCACACCCTTTGTTGATGTGTTGCTGGTACTCCTCGTTTCCTTCCTCATTTCTACACCACTGTTGACTCTCGCTCTACCTATTCAACTTCCTGAAGGTAATCTGGAAGCTCGGCTTCCGGATTACGGAGAATCAATGCTGGCCGTTGTTAATAAAAAAATGCAGATTGCTATTCGTGATGAGGTTTACTCTCTCAAAAGCCTGTGCCTATCTTTGACGAACAATTCAAAGCTTTGGGAGCAAAAACTGCCTGTATACGTGGAAATGGATGAACAGGTGCCTTATGGAATATTGATGGAACTGATGCTTTTGTTTAAAAACGCGGGGTTCCCTCAGGTCGGTCTGGTATTTAAAAATAATTCCCAGTAATTATCAACGACAAGCAGAAAGATTAAACAGCCTCCACCCAGTATACCTAATGAAAATAATGATGATTGCCGGAGAAATTTCCGGAGATATTCATGGAGCTGGATTGATCCGTTGCTTAGCCCGAAACAATCCCAATATCGATTTTTTTGGCATCGGCGGTTTGAAGATGTTAAGAGAAAATTTTCGTCCTTATTACATGCTGGACACTTTGCAGGCCCATGGTTTAGTTGAAGTTGTACGGCATCTTCCGCGGCTTTATCAGACCCTCTGGAGAATGCGTGATGCTCTTGAAGAGGAACGCCCGAACGTATTGATCCTGATTGATTATCCTGGATTCAACCTCAAACTCGCTGCTTATGCAAAAGAAAAAGGGATTCCGGTAATTTTTTTCAATAGTCCTCAAATCTGGGCTTGGCGAAAAGGCAGATTAAAAACCATCAAACGTGTGGTGGACAAAATGATTGTGCTGTTTCCTTTTGAAGAAGTAATTTATCAACAAGCAGGGGTTGATGTCAGTTGGGTTGGACATCCACTGTTAGATCAATTAAACAGTGAAAATGACAACAAGTCATTTCTCAAACAGTACGGACTGCAGAACGATTTACCTCTGCTGGCGATTGCACCTGGAAGCCGGCCGAGTGAAATGAGAAGACATCTACCGACTCTGCTGGAAAGCCTCCCGCATATACTAGAGCAAGTCGGTGAGATAAACTGCATTATGCCTGTTGCTGAATCGCTTGACTTAGTTGAAGTTAAAAAGATAATTGAATGCTCAAGCGTTACTGTCACATTGATTACAGAACAGTTTATTGAAACTATTCAAGTCTGTGATGCAGCAATAGTAGCCTCCGGAACTGCTTCACTGCAAACCGGACTTGCATTGAAACCTTTTGCAATTGTTTATCGTGTTGCTCCGCTTACTTTCAGGATCGCTCGTTATCTGGCAGATACGAAATTTATTGGACTGGTCAACATATTGGCAGAAAAAGAAATTGTCCCTGAATTATTACAAAATGACTTCACTGCAGAAAAAGTCGCTGAAACAGCAGTACGACTCTTGCAGGATAAAGACTATCGTGAAAGAATGATCTGTGAATTAAAAACAACCCGTGCAAAACTCGGTGAACCAGGAGCTTATGAAAAAGCTGCGAGATGTATTGAAAATACTATCTGTTAATCTTTGAATGCTGGAAAATCGAAACAATCAGACAATTCTGAAAAATATAAAATAAAATTAAATCAATGAATACCACCAACATTTCACTCGAAACAAAAAACATTGCTCACCGTCTTACTCAAACCTTGTCGGCGGTTGAAGCCGTTAAACAACTGTTTGAAGGGCAAATGGGCATTGACCAGGCTGTTGTACGTCAGCTATTGAGTGCGGCACTGCACCGTGGAGGAGACTTTGCCGATATTCACTTTGAGTACAGCACACGTAATTCCGTGGTCATGGAAGATGGAATTATCAAGAATTCCGCTGTCGCTGTCGTCTCTGGAGTTGGAATTAGAGTAGTGCAGAATGATCAAACTGGATATGCCTACAGTGAAGATTTTGCTTTAAAACCCATGCTGCATGCTGCACGTACTGCAGCGGCTATTGCCTCCAGCGGTGAAGTTTCACTGCAGGAAGGTTTTCGTTTCAATGAACTTGTTCCGAAAAATTATTATACTGTTCTGGAGACCGTTACAGATCTGGAACTTGTCCAAAAAATAGCAATGGTAAAACGTACGGAAGCTGTAGCCAGAGACTACGATGAGAGAATAAACAGGGTAACAGTAGCCATGATGGATGCTCTCAACCTGACTCAGGTTGTCACTTCAGACGGCGCCATTTTACGCGACACACGTCCAATGTTCCGGATGAATGTACATTGCGTTTCCCAAGACGGAAACAATATTCAAAATGGATCTTCCGGAATTGGAGGACGAGTTGGCCTGGATTATTTAAAGCAGGCAGATCACGCGCAAATTTTAGGAGAACGTGCTGCTGCTGAAGCAATTTTACTTTTAGGCGCAGAGCAGGCACCTTCCGGTTTAATGCCTGTTATTTTAGGACCTGCGCAATCGGGAATATTGCTGCATGAAGCGGTAGGGCATCCATTGGAGGCAGATTTTAACCGCAAAGGAACTTCCGCATACAGCGGCAGGATTGGCGAAAAAGTAGCTTCAGATCTGTGTACCATTTATGACTCCGGAACTATAGAAAACGAACGCGGGTCGATAAATTTCGACGACGAAGGAATTCCTTCTGCTCAAAATTTACTAATCGAAAATGGAATCCTAAGGAACTACATGCATGACCGGATAAGCGCGAAGCACTTCCGCACAAATCCCACCGGTAACGGAAGGCGCGAATCCTATGCGCATTATCCGATACCGCGCATGACATCTACTTACCTCGCTAATGGAGATTCTGATCCTGAGGAAATTATCAGTTCAGTTAAAAAAGGAGTTTATTGTCAGGAGTTCAGTGGTGGTCAAGTAGATATTTCTAACGGTGACTTTGTATTCGTCCCTACTGTTGCGTGGCTAGTGGAAGAAGGCAAAAAAACTGTACCGATTAAGAATTTCACCTTAATTGGAAACGGTCCTGATGCAATGTCAAAAATTAGTATGGTTGGTAACGATTTCGCAATGAGCGAAGGTATCTGGACTTGTGGAAAAGATGGACAGAGTGTTCCAGTCGGAGTAGGGCTTCCGACTGTGCTGGTTGCTGAAATGACTGTAGGAGGTATGTAAAGGTTTAATATAATAAGAAATCATTATATTAATTACTTTTTATACCGGATCGCCCTTGTCTTCAGATAAATTGGAAATTTCACAACTTAACGCCGCCAGTTCGAGGCAGTCCAGAATATGTTCATCCAACAGTGGTTGATATTTTACAGAACCTGCTGGAGCAGGATTCCCTAAAGTTCCTGTTAATTCATTTTTTTCAACAAACTGATCCAGTTGTCCTGCTAATTTAGCTGTTTGAGAAGTGATTTTATTTAGTTGAGTCGAAGTTTTAATCCAATCTTTAGAAAAACGCGCCATTTCAGTAAGTTTTTCAAAACTGTTTCGTTTATCATTCTCATTCATTCCTAAAAGACTTCCGAATCCTAAAGAGCTTGCTTTATCCGCTATACGCTCCATAAATGACTGCTTGCTTTTAAATATCTCAAATAAATCAAAAGTTATGATCTTTTCCTCTCCACCTGCTTTTACAGGTCGTTTCAATTCCTTTAAATGCAGTTCCCTGCTTTTAATATCTTTCAATAACCTTCGTCTTAAATTGTTCTGTGCCTCATACGCGCTTTCGTCATCAAAATGAAATTTTTCCATTTTGTTTATTTCACGCATTACATATTTATATTTCAGTTTAACTTTTGCTAATGTTGCCTCTTCTTTCTCAATTTTAGCCGGAGTCTCGTCTTTTTGTTTTTCCTTGCGTTCCTCCTCCTTGCTGATAATAGTTTTTTTACGTAAGGCAACTTTGATGGGGAAAGAGTCTTCAGTGAATTTCCAAGAATTAAAAAATACAATATCCACTTTCTCAAAGTCTGGAGCATTAAAGATGAAATCCCCAATATTTGCTTTTGCGAACTCATCATCTGCATGTTCCTTACGGAACTCCAGCAATTTATTTGTAAAATCACTTGTAGACATATACGAAAGTACTTTCCTGCTGAAATCAATATCCACCAAACCATCCTGTGTACGTTTATCGAGATCATCAACAATCATCACGTAAATCAGGCCCTTCATCAAATTGTCTAAAACCGCTACTCCTGTAATTTTCTCAATTGCTGTACTGAGAATATAGCCGATACCCAGATAGTATGATTTTTCAACCTGAGAAATTTTTTCATCCAGTTTACTGACAAGAACTTTGTACTTTAAAATCATGTCCCTCCTGCTGCGTAAAACCGCATCAGTAATCGCCACCTTAACAAAATTTGGATTATTTTCACGTTCTGTACAAGAGTGTCGAACTTCCTTGAAACGTTCAATAATTTTAGCCAGTCTCTCAGAGTCGCCAGAATCTAGTTTGTCTTCCTGTATATTAGCCTTTCCCGGAACACGAAATATCAATTTACTATTATTCGAATCCGGAGTTTTTCCTTTTGGGATGTCACCCGGATAATTCAAAATCCAGTGATATTTATCCTTTTTTTCTTCAGGATAATTTGTTTCTTCAATGGCAACTATTACATCCACGTCTATCAAACGATTCACTAACGTCTTCATGTAATTCTTACGAAATTCTGGACTGAGAAGCAGCAAAATAAGATTTTCCTCTTCCATGCTTTCAGTGCCTTGTTCGTTCTTGGTCAGTTCAACCATTTTTTTTCATTAATCATCGAGATGAAAATGCTTCATATTTTCTTTAGTAAGTATTGCACGGTCATCAAATGTTGCTTTCAGTTTAGCCGCACTTAATTTAAACGCCTTAAACTCTTCCGTTCCTTCAACTAGCTTACCATCAGGATCATAGTTGTCCATGAATTTCATATACTGTGCGGCTGACTGGAGATCATTAAAGTAAATATTAATCTGAAATAATAATAAGCAAACATGAATCATTACAGTACCTTTTAGGTTTTCAAACACAGGCACCCAAATATCTACAACTTTGTTCAGTCTTGTTTCTGCAGCATCCCTTTCCTTGTTTTCCATCTCCAGTTCTGAAAGAGTCAGTTGCATTGAAGATTGCTTGCGAAGCACCTCTACCTTTTTCTGTATATCTGGAGTGATACTCGCAAGTTGTTCAAAGGTTGCAATTGCTAATTCATATGAGAGCTTACCTAGAGTTGTATCTCGATCTTCACCATAATATTTATCAGCTGATTCTTGGGCTTTTTTGAGCAAAGGCGAAATTTTCTCATCCCAACCTGTTGAAAATTGCTCTACAGAAAACGTCGGCTTATCTGCTTCTAAACGCTTAAAGTGTTCTTTTTGGTCACTCGAAAATCCACATTTTGAGCAGGATGCAACTTTAATCAAATTATAATCACAATATGCCAACTTGCCTGCAGACCTGGTATAACTTGGAACACCAAATATATTCTGATCTATAAGCATGCTCTTGGAGTGTAGGACATAGAATCTAATTTCTGGATTATTACATACAAAACAGCCCACAAAACTTCCTAATAGTGAATCTTTATCTGCTTTAAAAAATCCTCCATCTGAATTCGCAACATAATTTTCGGGTTGTATAATCTGTAAAATTCCATGTTGATCCCCTAATTTTTGCTCAAAAGATGCTCTAATCATATACCACCCTTCATCAAATTTAACCCGTGACTGCTTTAACATTCTACAGTTAACCACGTCCCAGTAAGCATCATCTCCTTCCAAAGGAGGATCTGTCTGAGCAGGTTTAATGACCTTGAGCCTTATTTTAGTTTTTGGAATCATAGCTTTACCCAGACGGAACGAAAATCCTGTATCATTAATTTTTAACAAACTAGCTTTTAATTCCAAATTAGCAGACTCAATGATCCCTTGAGGCAGATCCTTCTCCAACAGAGAACGGGCGCTTTTCCATAATTTTGTCAGAATATCATTATTAAACCCAAGCAACTTTCCAGACAAGAGGAAAAAACTGATTTCTTTTGTGTCTAAATCAAAATCCACCACCATTAACTGAGCCAAATATTTAAGCATCAGGAAAGCTTGTTTTGGATCGATCTCCAAGGGACTCATTTCCGGAATTTTACCAGCTTTGATGACAGTCATGATATTGTTGATTTCTTCTTTGTCTTCCAAAAAATTTATTGCTTCCCGCAGAAAATTCATTTCTGTTTGATCACTACGTCCATCAGCAACAACCATTCCGGCAATTGAGTGGGCAAACCACGTTTTTTCGGACGCGGACATTTCTTCTAAATTTGGTAACTGCATAATTTTCTATTAAATAATTAGTGTGCTGACTGATGTTTAAAATCCGTAACTCATGCCAATCAAATAACCCGTAGAACCCAGGCGTTGATCCCCAGAACCGCTACCGCTGGCACTGTCTATGGTCAATATTCCTACTTCCGTCCATAAGTCCGCTGAAAATTCAAATCCTATCCTGAATTCACTAACCAGCGAATTTCCAAG
>ENA-UZWY01000087-UZWY01000087.1-metagenome-genome-assembly--contig:-Day-2--50m-contig-87_pt1 | contig 11766 bp, 13 predicted proteins | sample MGYA00260341_ERZ794901 | MGnify/ENA metagenome assembly ERZ794901 | reverse complement strand
CCAAAATCTTTTATGACTGAATCTGTAATTGATTCAATTGATTGTGATGATATTTTTCTTCCACACTTAGTACAATATGGAATTCCAATTCTGGCAAATAATAATCTCAAATAATCATAAATCTCTGTAGTTGTTCCTACTGTAGAGCGTGGATTTTTACTAGTTGTTTTTTGTTGAATTGATATTGCAGGGGATAGTCCATCTATTGAATCAACATCTGGTTTATCCATCATTTCTAAGAATTGTCTTGCGTATGACGAGAGTGATTCTACATAGCGTCTTTGCCCTTCTGCATAAATTGTATCAAATGCGAGTGTTGATTTCCCGGAACCTGATAATCCACTAATAACGATAATTTTGTTTTTTGGTATATTCACATTGATGTTTTTCAAATTGTGGTGGCGTGCACCTTTAACTCTTAATTCATCATTATTCATCTTTTTGTAACTCCTTTTCAATTCTTTTTATTTTATCTCTGCATCTTATTGCATTTTCAAAGTCTAGATCTTCAGCAAATACTTTCATCTGTGTTTCAACTTCAATTTTTTGTTTACCTAAATCTGTTTTTGATTTATTTTTTATTTCGTCTAATTCTATTTCCTGTTCTGGTATTGATTTGATAATTGTTTTAGGTGTTATCGCATGTGTTTCATTATATTCTATCTGTTTTTGACGTCTTCTTTCTGTTTCAGAAATTGCTGATTTCATTGATCTAGTTACATTGTCTGCATACATGATCACCTTTCCTTCTATATTTCTTGCAGCCCTTCCACAGGTTTGAATTAAACTGGTATCATTTCTTAAAAATCCTTCTTTATCGGCATCCAATATTGCTACAAGTGATACTTCCGGAATATCTAGTCCTTCTCGTAGTAAGTTTATGCCTACTAACACATCAAATTCACCTAATCTCAACTGTCTGATTAATTCTGTTCTCTGCAATCCTTCGATTTCAGAATGAAGATACCTGACTCTTACTTCTTTTTTTGACAAATATTCTGCTAAATCTTCGGCCATTCTCTTAGTTAGTGTAGTCACCAATGTTCGCTCATTCTTTTTTGCTCTAATGGAAATTTCTTTAATCAAGTCATCCATTTGGCCTTGTGATTTTCTAATCTCGACATTTGGTTCAACTAATCCTGTAGGTCTTACAAGTTGTTCTACAATTTGTTTTGATCTTTTCTTTTCATATTCTCCGGGTGTGGCTGATACAAAAATTACATCTTTGAGTCTCTTTTCAAATTCTTCAAACTTTAATGGTCTATTGTCAAAAGCACTTGGTAATCTAAATCCATAATCTATCAATGATTTTTTTCTAGAAAAATCACCCTTGTACATACCATGTAATTGTGGAAGTGTAACATGTGATTCATCAATTATTAGTAGAAATTCTTTTCCAAAAAAATCTAATAAACAAAATGCTGGTTCGCCTGGACTTCTTCCATCAAAATGTCTAGAATAATTTTCGATACCTGAACAATATCCTAATTCCTCAATCATTTCTAGATCATATTTTGTACGCATTTCCAATCTTTGTTTTTCTAATTCCGGTAGTGTCGTTAGTGTTTTTTTTAATTCACTTTTGATTGATTTTACAGCCTTGTCTCGAATATCTTTTGCAATGAGATAATGTTTAGCTGGAAAAATTTTAAATGCTTCTACATCTTTTTTTACATCTAATGAAACATTATCTAAAATTGATATCTTTTCAATTTCATCACCAAATAATGAAATTCGTATTACATCTTGTGAATATGCTGGTATTACGTCTAGTGTATCACCTTTAACTCTAAAGTTTCCAGGTATTAGTTCTACATCATTTCTTTCATATCTCGCATTGATTAATTTTTTAATTATTTCTGTTCTTGATATTTTTTCATTTTGATTTAATGTAATTGCCATATCTTCCCATTCTTTTGGTGAACCAAGTGAATAGATGCACGATACTGTTGAGATAATGATTGTCGGTTCTCCTGAAAGAAGCATTGCAGTAGCTTCTAGTCTCAATTTTTCAATTTTTTCATTAATCTGTGTATCTTTTTCTATGTATGTGTCTGTTTGGGGTAGATAGCTTTCTGGTTGATAATAATCATAATAACTCACAAAATATCCCACATTATTTTTTGGAAAAAATTGTTTTAATTCTGAATAAAGTTGGGCTGCCAATGTTTTGTTATGTGATATTATTAATGCATTTTTTCCAGTGTTTGCTATTACATTTGCAACTGTGAATGTTTTACCACTACCTGTTACTCCTAACAACGTTTGATTCATTTCTGTCTTAGAGCCTTTTACAAGATCATCTATTGCCTGTGGTTGATCTCCTGTTGGAAAAAACTCTGAATTTATCTCAAATTTCTGCATTACTTGCTATTATTCTAAAGAAAAAATATAGCTAACTATGGAAATTCAACAAACTGCTTCTCTAATTGTCTGCCCTGAGAAGTTTTTATCAAACCACTCCTTGTATTTTGGCTCATTGTCATATCGATCTAAATAGTGTTGTAGGTCTTTTTCCGGATCTGGGAATCCTGGAATTATGGTTTCTTTATCGCCTTGTTGTGGCACTAGGACTTCTCTAATTGTCTGCCCTGAGAAGTTTTTATCAAACCACTCCTTGTATTTTGGCTCATTATCGTATCTATCTTGATAATATTTCAAATCTTTTCCTGGCGCTGGGAAATTAGGAACTTTTGTGGCTGACACAAGTATTGGTTCATCTTGACATGTTATTCTTTCTTCAATATCTGGTTGTGTTGAAAATAATTCTGAACTACTTCCCATGTATGCGGCTCCACCGACAATAATTATCACTGCAATTATTCCTATTGCTATCCCTACAAGTTTTCCTTTACCTGACTTTTTTGTAATTGTATTATCTGCTTCTACATGTTCGATAAATTTTTCCTCAATTGTTGGTTCTTTTGATGCCAATTCTTCTTTTTGTGGTTCCGGATTTTTTGTTTCTGTACGTGGCTTAATGTATGGATTTTCTGATGTAGCTTTAACTTCTGTAATTTTAAATGATGACTCTGTTGTTTTTCTAATTCTTGGGAAATTAGTTTTTTGTCTATCTGAAGGTTTCATCTTGCTTGTCATCTGTCTATGTCTTGGTGTTAGATATTGTTCAACTAACGCATCTACATATTTTCTATCTTGCATAGAAATCATGCTTCTTTTTTGAAATGATTCAATAATCTGTTTTAATCTGTCTGGATTGCCTTTACCTATTTCCAGTAGTCTTAATGCATCATCTATGGTTGAATCTGACATGTACTATCTTCTGTATTGAAATGTTTATAAAAATTAAGACAAACTTACCATTCTACATCTTCTTTCATGACCAGTTTATCATTCTTCATGACAAATCCCATTATTTTCACTGTCTCTTTTGCGGTTTTTGAATTTTTATCTAGTATTTTTGTCGCCAATTCTATTTTTTCTTCTTTACTCATATTTTGCCCAATCTTGTATTTTCCATTCATTTTTTTTGATGTTACTTTGATTACAGCTGTTGCATCTAGTACGTCCATATCCTCTCTCATTGGGGTGTATTGTCCTTCTGGCTGATATTTTTCCATCAATCCATTTAAAGCTAGAACTTTTTCTTTTCTGTCTTCCACCAAAACTGCTTCTCCTTTTATCACCACGCTAATGTATAATGTATCTGCAAGAGATGCATCATCTGGATCAGAAAAATATGATGGTAAAAACTCTAAATTTCTATCTACTTCAAAACCTACTTTAGAATTCCGTTTGATGTTTTCTATTTTTTCTCCTCTGATATGTGAGTGCATGTAAACTGAATTATCCAAAAAAACGAAATTCATTGGAATTATTTGAGGAAATCCTTCTTTGTCAATACTTGAAATTCTACCTGTACTTTCTTCACTCAAAAATTTAATAATTTTATCTTTGGATTTAATGATTAATTTTCCTACTAGTTGCATACGTTTAGAAATTTCTTGTTAGTTAAATTATTTTTCTTGATCTTTGAAATATGGAATTACTTTATTTGCAAATTGATCAATAGAACCAAAGTAATTTGAGCCCCAGAATCTTATAACAAAATGATTTACACCTGCTTGAAGGAATTTCTCAAATACTTCAATCACATCGTCTGGTGTACCCACTCCTACTGAAGATCTTGCAATTTTATCTGGAATTGTTGTTGCAGCTTCTCTCATCTTTACAATCCAATCTTGGTTTGACATTGAATATTCTGTAAAGTATTTTTTGAAATCAAACCCTTCCACATCTTTTAATCCGTGAACTCTGAGAACTTCTGGTTTAAACAAGCTAACTTTGATTGCTTCTTTCATTTTTGCCCATGATGTCTCTGCATCATCTGAGAAATACACATCAATATCCAATGCCATTTGGAAATCTTGTTTATCTTCTTCAGTTCTTTCATTTTCATTCATTGAATTAACAATTTGATCTTTATGGTCTTCAAATAATTCTGGTGTATATCCAATTGGTAACCATCCGTCTCCATATTTGCCTGTCATTTTTAGTGTACGTGGTCCTCCAGATGCCATGTAAATTGGAACATGTGGTTGTCGTACTGATTTTGCTTGTAGGCATGCTTCTGTTAATTGATAATATTTTCCTTCCCAAGTTTTTCTATTGTCTGGGTCTGAATCGTATAATTGCTTGATAACTTGTAGTTGCTCTTCAAATTTTGATACTGGTTTATCAAATGGAATGTTAAATTCTTTAAGATTTTGTGCTTCTCCCGCACCAATTCCTAATGTTCCTCTTCCTTTTGATAGTCTGTCTAATGTAATTGATGCTAGGGCAATGTTTGATGGATGTCTTCGTAGTGCATCTGTGACGCAAGTTCCTAGTTCTACATTATTTGTCACTGCTGCAATTCCTGCAAGCATAACCCATGGGTCATTGACAATTGCATTACTCCATTGTGGAACATTTGAGTGGTCCATGTACCAAATTGAATGATACCCTGTTTTGTCTGCTAAACTACATGCTGTTAAAATTTGATCTTCAGTTAATCCTAGTCTTGCTACGTTTAATCCATTTTGAATTCCGAATTTGAGCATTTTACCTGACAATACTCGATACTGGGTGTTAATAAAGCATGGCGGCTTATGTTGCCACTATTAAATAAAAATATAAAAAAGAAATAATGTTTTAGAGATTTCCAGCTTTAATATCGTTAAGACATTTCACGACATCTTCTTTTGAAATTGGAATTGGATTTGGATCTAAATGACCTTTATCTGTCATTACTACATCTGCTGCTTGATCAACATCTGCTTTTAGTTCTAATTTATCAAATCCCATCTTCTCGATAATTTCTTTGAATCTGTCATAAAATATCGACTTGTTATGTTTGTGGGCAACTGTGGTACATGATGACAATGAGTAGCCATGTGGTACACCTTCATTTGAAAAGACATATGATAATGCATGTCCTAATGTTGTTGAACAGTTTCCGAAACCCATTCCTGATAACATGGATCCGTATGGATAATTCTCTGGTTTATCATTCATGATTGCATCATACAATACATCAAATGCTTGTTTACACAATGTTTTGGTAAGATCATTTCCAAGTTTACTATCATACCCTTCCGTTGCTTGTGCACATGCATCACATACTGAACTTTTGATAACTTGCTCTGGTGTTCCGTTCATAAAGTATGAATCAATCACTGCTCTGTCTGCAAGGAATCTATCCTCTCGTAGCAGTTTCTTTTTTCCATCAAATTTTAGAACACAATATGTTGTCATTTCTGCTCCTGTTCCAAATGTTGTAGGAATTAGAATTTTTTCTACATTCATTTCTGAAGCAGCATACTTTACGACATCCATTGAACTTCCTCCTCCTAATCCAATCATTGCACTAATGTTTTTTGATTTATATTCATCAATTACTTGTTTTACCATTTCAATTGATGGTTCTGGTTGAACTTTGTCGTACAAGATATAATCTTGTATGCCCATTTTTCCTAACCATTTGTCAGATAATTCTGGAGGTACTGTTGTTACCACTAAAGCATTTTTTGGATATTCAGCTTGTGATAATGCATCTTCCCCAAATTGAATTACTTTTGGAAGTCTTACTGTATCCATATTTGAACTAAAATACTATTCTTACTTATACCTTACAATATCAAAAACTTAAGTCATTTTCATTTTAATCATATTTAGTTGATCAAAAATCCTTCAAAACTACCTCTCACTCGTAATTCTCGTGACATTCTAAAAATATTGAATGAGGGTCTTGAGTCATCACGCCTCTATGAACAAGAATTTAAAAAATATCTTTTGAAAAATAAAATCCACTTGCCTAAATCTCAGATAGATCTAAAAAAATATGATCGTGTATTTTTAGTTGCAATTGGAAAATCTGCAGGTAAAATGTCTGAGTATGTTTCTAAAAAAATAAATTTCCAAAATGGAATCGTTATAGTTCCTGCTGGTGTTGAACCAAGATTGAAAAAATCCATTTTTAAAATATTTCATGGCGGCCATCCTCTTCCAAATCACAATAGTTACAATGCTGGTAAAAAACTGGTCTCATTTTTGAATGAAACTACCAAAAATGATTTTGTAGTATTTTTGATGTCTGGTGGAGGATCTGCATTATCTGTTAATCCTGATTCCATCTCTCTCAAAGACATGATAGTTGTAAATGATAAGTTATTTAGATCAGGTGCAAACATTATGGAAATTGCATGTATTCGTAAGCATTTATCACTAATCAAAGGTGGCCGTTTAATTCAAAATATGGACTGCACTGGAATTTCATTTCTTGTTTCAGATGTAATTGGTGATGATCTTGGTTCAATTTCTTCTGGAATGACTTATTGTGATAAATCAACTTTTGGCGATGCATTGAGAATTATAAAAAAATTCTCTCTTGAACAGAAATTTCCAAAATCTGCTTTGTCTGTTTTAAAATCTGGGTTAAATGGAGAACGTCCAGAAACTCCAAAAAAACCTAAAATTAAAAATATTATACTTTTAAACAATTCTGCATGTCTTTTTAAAATGAAAATTAAATCTAAAAAATTAGGTTACAATACGAGTGTAAATAACAAAATTGTTGATGATGTTAATTATGTTGCAAACGTACTTGGAAACATGATACTTAGGTCAAAAAATAATTGTCTAGTTTTTGGTGGGGAGCCAACTGTTAATGTAACTGGAAATGGAAAGGGTGGACGCAATCAAGAACTTGTATTACGTTTGTATGAAAAATTAAAGCATAACAAATACAATTTTACAATTGCATCAATTGGAACTGATGGCATTGATGGAAATACAAACTTTGCTGGAGCTCTATTTTCCACTGAGTATGAATGTGATGGCAACCCATATCTAAAAAATAATGACTCATCCTCATTTTTTAAAAAGTATGGAGGATTGATCAAAACAGGGATTACTCAAAATAATGTAAATGATATTGGTGTAATTATCAGACATAGCCTTTAGAATCTCTCCCTGCAGTATCTTCTTTTGTAAAAAGATGTTTTGTTGCAATATTTTTATCAGATTTTATAAATTGATAATTCATCTTTAATTCCCTTAAATTTGTTAATTGATTTATGAAGTAGACTTTGTCATTAATTATTTTGTTATCACTCTTTTTTCCTTTATTCATAATTCCAAACATCATTTCGGAATCACACATTACATTAACTACGTCTTGATTTTTGATAATGTTCACGCCTAATCCCCAGTAAATTCCTACATGAAGTGCAACAAATTTTGATTCTTCATAATTTGTTATGTTTAATTTTCCTCCAGACTGAGACGCTGGTGGATGCTCTCTAATTTGATCTGCAACATTATTTTCTGTTTTTATTGACCATGAATACTCTTTGATATTTCCATCAAAGAAAATTTCATGTTCCATAAGTCAATCAAAAAGGTGTTTTTTGTCTATTTAATTTGTATTCTGGTCTTAATGATCCACATTGAAATTAATTTTCATGATGAAGTCACATAATTTCTTCAGAAAAATGGTTGATGAATTAGTAGAATTTTCAGCACATGATCCTGAGTTAGCTGATGGAATAAAATGGCTAGACAGTCAGGCTCAAAAAAAGGGTATTACATTTTATGATATGGTTTTTGAAGTATTATACAGCCACGATGTTAATTCAAAAGCTCAAAACTGGTTGAAAACAAGAAATTAATTATTTTCGTTCTTCTATTGGTATGTAATTACATCCCTGTGGACCTTCATATTTTCCAACGTATGTTGCTTTAGGCCTGTATAGCATTGGTTTTGGTGCTGCTTCTGCAAATTTTTCTTCAATGACATGTGCTGCCCATCCTGAAACTCTTGATATTGCAAAAATTGGTGTATTCAAATCCATTGGAATATTTAGCATATAGTAAACTGATGCACTGTAAAGATCAACATTCGGAAAAATATCTCTTTCTTTTCTATTTTTCATTATTTCTGCAGTGGTCTCTTCCACTTTTTTTGTAATATCGAACCATGGCAATCCTGTTTTTTCAGATAATTTTTTTGATAATTCCTTTAGAACCATTGAGCGTGGATCTACAGTTTTGTAAACTGCATGTCCCATCCCCATGATTCTATCTCCATTTTCAATCTTTGATTTAACCCATTCTTCGGCGTTTCCTTCATCTTTAATGTCTAGTAGCATTTTCATAACTTCGTAATTTGCTCCTCCGTGCAGTTCTCCACTTAATGCACCGACAGCTGCACTAACCGCTGAATACATATGTGCACGAGTCGATGCAACCTCTCTTGCAGCAAATGTTGACGCATTAAACGTATGATCTGCATGTAAAATTAAACAGACGTCAAACACTCGTTCCATTTCTTTATCTGGTCTATTTCCTGTTAACATGTATAGGAAGTTTGAAGCATGACTTAATTCCGGATCTGGCTGAATTGGCTCTTTGTCATTTCTGACTCGTTCCCAACTTGAAATGATGGTTGGAACTTTGGCAATTAGATTGATTGCTCTTTGTTGACTAACTTCTTTTTCTGTTCCTTGTTCATCATAATATCCTGCCAACGCTGCAACAAATGCTTGTAACACATCCATTGGATGAGCGTTTTTTCTCCAGTTTCTCATATTTTTTTGCATTTGTTCAGGAATTTCTCTTGCTTTTTTTAGCTTTGATGTAAACTCTTCAAATTCTGTCTTATTTGGCAAATGATCATGTAAAAGTAAAAAGCAACATTCCTCAAAATTTGAATTTTTTGTTAAATCTAAAACATCAAATCCTCGATAAATGAGCTTACCCTTTTCTCCATCAATTAGAGAAATTTTTGTATCTGCAATTGGAATATTTCGTAATCCGATATTTTTGGTCTCCATACCTTTCACATAATTTTTCGGCTTTTAAATTTTCAAGTGATTTGTGATAAATCTCATAATTCTCAGTCAATACTTTTCGATGTAGTAAGTCTAAAGAATCAAAGCTTGAGCATAATAGATCATATTTCATTAATTTACATGTCTACCTTATCTGAACGTGAAATGAGACAGAGAATTGATGAAGAAATTCTTAATGCAACGCCTGAATTTTTAGAAGTAATTCAAAAATTTGATCAAGAAAATCAATTGAATTATTCTACAATTTATGAGATTTATTCTACAATCATTAATTCAGAAAAAACAATATCTCCAAAATCGAAACAAAAATAATCATTTTTGGTTTAAATGTGGGTTCCTCTCATTTTCAACATTAATGGTATCTAAAATCAAAAAATCAAAAATTGTATGTGTTTCACATAGAGAAGATGCCGATGGTATAAGCTCTGCTGCATTAATTAAACAAGCATTTGGAGGAGAAACAATTCTTGTGGATTACCCTGGAATGATGGATAGTATGGAGCCTCTGAGAACTGATCAAAAATTAAAAGAATTGTATATTTGTGATGTTGGATTAAATAAAAAAAATGAATCTGATTTTGTTGAACTCTTAACACAATTACGAAAAAGAAGTGTAAAAGTGGCATATCTTGATCATCATGATCTTGATAAGAAAATTATAAAACAATTAGAAAAAATCAAAGTTAAAGTTGTTCATGATACAAATGAATGTGCATCTGTCCAAGTATACAATACATACAAAAATAAATTAAAAGATCATGCTGCATTCATTGCTGCATGTGCTGCAATAACTGATTATATGGAGGATAGACCGCTTGGTTCTAAATTATTGCAAATATTTGATAGACAATTTGCTTTGATCAGTGCAACCGTAATGACATACAATATTGTTGGACATCAAAAAGAACCTGATTATTTATTATATTTGGTTGATGAACTTAGTGAATCAAAATATCCGCATGAAATTCCAAATTCTTATGAATTTGCACAATTACAAGTTGATAAACTTGCTCAAATATTTTCAAAAGTGAAAAAAAATATGAAAGTAAAAAAGAATTTGGGCTATATGGAAATTACTGATTCTGGTGCAAGCGGTGCTGTAAATTTTGTACTTGGTTTATCTGGAAAAGATGTTGGTATTGCATACAAAGAACGTGTTGATTATGGAGTGTATGCTGTATCTGTTAGAGGTTCAAAACAATGTAAGATTCATCTTGGAAAATTAGTTAATAAAATAACTGCTGAAATTGGTGGGTCTGGCGGTGGTCATGACAAAGCATGTGGGGCATCAATTCCAAAAGCAAAAATATCAAAATTCATCAATGCGATAAATTCTGCATTGGAAAAATAAATTGTCGAGTGAATCATTACGTAAAGATCACAAATTAATAGAAAAAGTACTACAGGCATTATCTGCTACAATCAAACTCCTGAAAGATGGAAAACAAATTCCTGAACAAATCTTACTTCCAACACTTGATTTCACTCAAAATTTTACTGATGTTTGTCATCATGGTAAAGAGGAAGAAGCATTATTTCCTGCACTTGAAAAATCTGGGATGCCTACATCCATGGGTCCGATACATATGATGTTAATTGAACATAAAAAAACTAAAGAAATTGCGGAACACATAGTTTTGGCATCAAAAAAATACCTTGAAAAGGGTGATTCTGATTATTTGATAAAAACTTTGGAACTTTACGTTCAACATGTGACTGAACATTTGTGGAAAGAAAATAATCGATTATTTATGATGGCTGATACTAGATTAAATTCAACCTCAAATGAAATAGATAAAAATCTTAATGATGTCGAAGAAAAAAAACTCCAAGAATTAGGGAAAACTCGTTCACACTATGAATCTCTTGTAAATGAATTAGAAAAAAATGTCTCTGAAATTAATTAGAAAATTCTACAATCATATCAATTTCCACTGTTGAATTTAACGGGAGATTTGCCACTCCTACTGCAATCCTTGAATGCTTTGCCATATCTCCAAAAACTTCAACTAACAAATCTGATGCTGCGTTGATTACCTTTGGCTGTTCTGCAAAATCTGGACTTGAGTTAACAAATCCTGAAATTCTAACAAATTTTGTAATCTTGTCAAGTGAGCCGAGATTTATTTTTAATTGTGCTAGACCATTAATTATACAAATTTTTGCAGCTTCTCTTGCTGAATCTACAGATTGGTTTTCAGGTACCTTTCCTTCAAAAATTACTTTACCTTCTTTCATTGGAATCTGTCCTGAAACAAAAGCAAGATTTCCTGTGGTTACTACTGGAATGTAAGATCCTGCTGGACTAGGAGGCGTTGGAATGTCAATACCTAATTCTTTCAGTTTTTCCTCAATCATGAACTATCATTGAATTTTGTATATTTAGTCCTATACGGAATTATTTTAGGCGTCA
>ENA-UZWY01013183-UZWY01013183.1-metagenome-genome-assembly--contig:-Day-2--50m-contig-13183_pt1 | contig 11777 bp, 8 predicted proteins | sample MGYA00260341_ERZ794901 | MGnify/ENA metagenome assembly ERZ794901 | reverse complement strand
AAGTTGATTTCCTTGTGCTTTAATTCCTTTAATACTTATCAACTCCTCAATATTTTGAATCAAATTATCCTTTGTTCCTTTGGATGTTTTTGAAAAAATTGTTTCTATAACTGGCTTCCAGTCTGAAGAAACCATCTCAAGTTGAATTTTAGAACCTGTAGGAATAAATTGTTGTTCTACCTTTTGACTACCTGCTAAAAAACGTTTTACAAAATACCTGTCTTTATTTCCATCAAAATATATTGCTGATATTGGTTTTTCAGTAATCCATTTCTCAAAAATAATCATGTCTTCAGGGAAATGCATATTGAGATCAGGTTTAACAGTTTTTAATATACCTTTTTGCTGTACAATTAGTAAGTAGTCGTCACCTTTAAATTCTCCTAAAAGCTCACCCCTATTATCAACATTAAGTCTTTGGATAGTTTCATCAAACCAAATCTTTCGTGGTTTTAATGTAGACAAGCCCTTCTCTTTAAATTCTATTCTATTAACAGTGTATTTTGTTACTATATTCCCCTTTGAACCTCTCCCCTTGATTTCAAGGTCAGCAAAATCCAATTCCCATTTTAATTTTTTAATTGAACTAGATTGTCTAAGAATAACATTTACAATTTCAGCTTCTCCGTTCGGGTTTGCTGAAAAATAAAGAATTTTAGTTCCTTCCGTTCCTCTTGTTAGGTTATACATTTTATCTCTAGTAACACCAGTTACACTAAATCTTTTTATATAGGATGTTCCTTTTTTCCCATCCCTATATATCATGTTGTAAACTGTTCTCTTGTCTTTCTTTTTAAATACAGCTACATGCACTATGTTTTTTTTAATGATTTTTTTAGAATCAACTTTAGTGACCATCATTTCACCATTTTGTGTAAAAGCAATTATATCATCTATATCCGAACACTCCTCTACAAACTCATCTTTTCTAATAGATGTACCAATAAAACCTTCTTCCCTATTTACATAAAGCTTTGAATTTTTAACTACAACTTTCTTAGCATCAACATCAGCAAAAATTTTAATCTCCGTCTTTCTTTTTCTATCCTTTCCATAAACCGATTTTAAATTTTTAAAATAACTTATCGCAAAATCTGTCAGGTTATTTAAATTATAATTAATCTGTTCTAGTTCAGATTCTATAGATTGAATTTTCAATTTAGCTTTATCAATATCAAATTTGGAAATTCTTTTAATCTTAATTTCAGTTAACCTTATAACATCATCTTTAACAATCTCTCTTTTTAATTTATTTATAAATGGCTGCAAACCATCTGAAATTGCTTTAATTACCCCTTCCCAAGTATCAACATCCTCAATATCACGATAGATTCTATTTTCAATAAAAATTCTCTCTAAAGAAGCATAATGCCATTGATTTTCAAAATCTCCTCTTTTGTATTCTAACTCAAGTTTTAATAATTCCCTAGTATGTTCTGTTGATCTTCTTAAAATTTCAGAAACACCAACAAATAATGGTTTGTTGTTTTCTATAACACAACCTAAAGGTGAAATTGAAGTTTCACATGAAGTAAAGGCAAACAAACCGTCAATTGTTTTATCTGGAGAAACACCTGAAGGAAGATGAACCAATATCTCGACATTATTTGCTGTATTATCTTCAATTTTTCTTATTTTAATTTTTCCATTGTCGTTAGCCTTAACAATAGAGTCTATTAAAGACGATGTAGTAGTAGAAAAAGGAATTTGACTAATTACTAAAGTGTTTTTATTTAATTGATTTATTCTTGCTCTTACCTTAATCCTTCCTCCTCTAAGACCATCATTATAATTAGATACATCCATTATTCCTGAAGTAGGAAAATCTGGAAAAAGAGTAAATTTTTTACCTTTTAAACATTTTATAGAAGAATTAATTAGTTCTATAAAGTTATGAGGAAGAATCTTTGTAGATAAACCAACAGCTATACCCTCTCCACCTTGTGCTAATAATAAAGGAAACTTTACAGGCAAGTTAATTGGCTCTTTTCTTCTTCCATCATACGAAGACTGCCATTTTGTTATTTTAGGGCTAAAAACTACTTCTAAGGCAAATTTAGAGAGTCTTGCTTCAATATACCTAGAAGCAGCTGACCTATCACCAGTTAATATATTTCCCCAATTACCTTGAGTTTCAATTAAAAGTTCTTTTTGACCAATCTGAACCATTGCGTCAGCTATACTTGCATCACCATGAGGGTGATATTGCATTGTATGACCAACTATGTTAGCAACTTTATTAAATCGTCCATCATCTAAATCCTTCATTGAATGGAGAATCCTTCTTTGAACAGGCTTAAAACCATCTTCAATTGAAGGTACTGCACGTTCCAAAATAACGTAGGATGCATAATCTAAAAACCAGTCCTTATACATTCCTGATACTCTGGTTAATGAATCTCCGAATTCTTCTCCATTTAAATTATCTGAATCTAAATATTCTTCCTCCATTTATGAATCTATTCTATCAAGTTCTACTTTAAGGTTTTCAATTATAAATTTCTGTCTATCGGGAGTGTTTTTTCCCATATAAAAAGACAATAAATCTTCTATACTAAAGTTTTCGTCAAGCATAACTGGATCTAATCTTATAGTATCCCCAATAAAATGCTTAAACTCATTTGGTGATATTTCCCCTAAACCTTTAAATCTGGTTATTTCTGGTTTATTCCCTAGTTTATTGATTGCTTTTACTCTTTCCTTTTCTGAATAACAATAAATAGTTTCTTTTTTATTTCTAACTCTAAATAAAGGTGTTTGAAGAATAAACAAATGTCCCTCTTTTATAAGCTCAGGAAAAAATTGTAAAAAGAAAGTAATTAACAACAATCTTATATGCATTCCATCTACGTCAGCATCTGTAGCAATTACAACATTATTATACCTCAAATATTCTATGCTTTCTTCAATATTTAATGCAGCTTGAAGCAAATTAAACTCTTCATTTTCATATACTATTTTTTTAGTCATAGAATAACAGTTAAGAGGTTTTCCTCTTAAACTAAAAACAGCTTGTGTGTTTACATCTCTAGACTTTGTTATAGATCCACTTGCAGAATCACCTTCTGTAATAAAAAGAGTTGAATCTAACCGATTTTCCTTATTCATATCATTTAGATGTACCCTACAATCCCTCAATTTCTTGTTATGAAGACTGGACTTTTTAGCACGTTCTCTTGCAAGTTTTCTAATACCCGAGAGTTCTTTTCTTTCTTTTTCAGCTTGAATAATTTTCTTTTGAATTCTTTCTGCAGTTTCAGGGTTTTTATGTAAGAAATTATCTAAATATTTACTAACAAAATCATTAATATAAGATCTTACTGTAGGAAGTTTTCCTCCCATTTCAGTTGATCCCAGTTTTGTTTTAGTTTGAGATTCAAAAATAGGTTCCATTACTTTAATACTAATTGCTGCAATTATAGATTTTCTTATATCTGTGGCATCATATGATTTTCCATAAAAATCTCTAATTGTTCTAACTAAAGATTCTCTAAATGCAGATTGATGCGTTCCTCCTTGAGTGGTATGTTGACCGTTTACAAAAGAATAGTATTCTTCACTATATTGAATTCTACTGTGTGTTAATGCTATTTCTATATCATCTCCTTTTAAATGAATTATAGGGTATAATAATTTTTCAATATCGTTATTGTCTTCTAATAAATCTTTAAGCCCGTTGTCAGAAAAATATTTATCTCCATTAAAAACAATGGTTAAGCCTGGGTTTAGATAGACATAATATTTGAGCATTTTTGAAACATATTCTGCTCTATACTTATAATGTTTAAAAATAGAATCATCTGGTTTAAAATAAACCTTTGTCCCCTTCCTTCTGGAAGTTTCTTCCAAAGGCCCATCTTCAAGCAAGTTTCCAGTTTCAAAAGTAACAGCTTTTAATTTTCCATCCCTGCACGATTCTACTTTAAAAATAGAAGAAAGTGCATTTACTGCCTTTGTACCAACTCCATTAAGACCAACTGCTTTTTTAAACGCTCTTGTATCATATTTTCCTCCAGTATTCATTTTTGATACAACATCTACAACTTTTCCAAGAGGAATCCCCCTTCCATAATCTCTTACAAAAACACCAGAATCTGATATAGAAATTTCAATAGTTTTTCCAGCGCCCATCACAAACTCATCTATAGAATTATCTAAAATTTCTTTAAGTAATATATATATACCATCATCAGGTGATGAACCATCACCCAATTTGCCAATATACATCCCTGGACGCATTCTAATATGCTCTTTCCAGTCAAGTGATCTTATATTATCTTCAGTATAATTTGATGAAACTGCCATTTAATATGCTAAGGGGCTAAGATAGTACTTCAATAAAAATAATAAAATGGTGTAGAAATAAATTAATTAACAATAAGAGATGTAGGGTTGTTGAAATCTTTTTTAAACATTAAACCTAAAATGCATTATATCTCCATCTATTAAAACATATTCCTTACCCTCAACATTTAACTTGCCTGCTTCTCTGGCTTTTGACTCACTTCCATAATAAATGTAATTATCATATGAAATAACTTCTGCTCTTATAAAACCTTTCTCAAAATCAGAGTGTATAACACCAGCAGCTTTTGGAGCAGTCATTCCTTTTTTAATTGTCCAGGCTCTAACTTCTTTAATTCCAGCCGTAAAGTAAGTTTGAAGACTTAATAAGCTGTAGGCTTTTTTAATAAGTTTAGAGGATCCTGGTTCAGACAAACCAATATCTAGTAATAATGCTTTTCTATCTTCATAGCTATCCAGTTCATTAATATCTGCTTCTGTGCCAATAGCTAGAATCATTAATTCAGCATTTTTATCATTTAATGAAAGTTTTAAATTTTCAACATATTTATTTCCATTTATAACAGATGATTCATCTACATTACACACGTACAGTATAGGTTTACTTGTAATTAACTGAATTGAATCAGCAAACTTTTTTTCATCATCTAAAAAATCCAAACTTCTAACGGAGTTAAATGAACGCAAATGATCAATTATTTTATTTAAAACAACAGACTCTTTAAGAGCTTCTTTATTCCCTGATTTTACAAGTCTATTTAATTTCTCATGTTTTTTTTCAACTGTTTCTAAATCCTTTAATTGTAATTCTAGATCTATAATTTCTTTATCTCTTACAGGATCAACAGAACCTTCTACATGAACAATATTATCATCATCAAAACATCTTATAACATGAATGATTGCATCAGTTTCTCTTATATTGGCTAGAAATTGATTACCCAAACCTTCACCCTTGCTAGCACCTTTAACCAAACCTGCTATATCCACTATTTCAACACTAGCTGGGACTACTTTTTCTGGATTAACAAGCTGTTCAAGTTTTTTAAGCCTTGAGTCTGGAACATTAATTATACCAATATTGGGTTCAATAGTACAAAAAGGGAAATTTGCACTTTGAGCTTTGGCATTAGACAAACAATTAAATAAAGTAGATTTTCCAACGTTAGGAAGTCCAACAATTCCAGCTTTCATATATTAGTTTTCAGGGTGCATAAATTTTTGTTTTCCTAGAAGAGTTTCTTCGCTTTCCTTGTTTTCTTCATCAGGAACACAACAATCTACAGGGCAAACCGCTGCACATTGAGGTTCTTCATGAAAACCAACACACTCTGTACACTTGTTTGATGCAATAAAATAATATTCATCTGAAACTGGTTCTTGTTCAAGATCTGCATTAGCAGAATTTCCATTAGTTAAAATAATATCACCAGATAAACTAGTCCCATCGGAATATTTCCATTCGTAGGAAGCTTCATATATAGCAGTATTAGGACATTCTGGTTCACAAGCACCACAATTTATACATTCATCTGTAATCTTTATAGCCATGGTTATTAAAAGATCTTTATATAGATTTGCATGCAAAAATAATTGAATAAATATTCTTAACAAATTTAATGATAACAATAAGTCAAAGAATAGATACTTTTAATAAACTAGGAAAACTTTTTAGCGACATTTCCCGTCAAAACAAAGACTCTGTGTATAAAAAATGGGTTACTATTTTTGACAAAAAAATTAAAGAGGCTTATCAATATAATAACTGGTTCACCAAAGAGAATTGCTTGCTATCATTTAAAAATTGGAGCAAAGAATTAACCACAATAAAGCTTTCCAAATGGACAGATAATTATAATCTAAAAGATTGTTCAAATAATACTATTGCTATTATTATGGCCGGAAATATTCCCTTAGTTGGTTTTCATGATTTTATATGCGCAAACATTTTAAACTATAAATGTTTAATAAAAATGTCCTCTGATGACAAGATATTATTGCCAATTGTAGTTGATTTTTTAGAATTTATTTCACCAGGCTTTAAAAACAATATAGAATTTATAAATAAGCCACTAAAAAACTTTGAAGGGGTTATTGCAACAGGAAGCAATTCTTCATTCAAACATTTTGAATATTATTTTAAAAGATACCCTAAGCTATTAAGGAAAAATCGTCATTCAATTGCTGTTTTAAATGGTAATGAAAGCAAAGAAAATTTAATTGATTTAGGTAATGACATCTTTAATTATTTTGGAATGGGATGTAGAAGTGTTTCAAAAATATTTGTTCCTAAAAATTATAGTTTTGATTTGCTATTTGAATCATTATTTGAGTTCAAAGACATAATAAAACACAATAGATATGCGAATAATTATGACTATAACAAAGCAATTTATTTAATGAGTGAGCAGAAATTTATTGAAAATGGTTTTCTTATTTTAAAGAAGGAAAACAAGCTTGGCTCACCAATTGCATGCTTGTTTTATGAGACATATAATTCAATCAAAGAAATTGAAAAATACATTAAGATAAATTCTGATTCATTACAGTGTATAGTTGCTAATTATACGCTGTATAATTCCATTCCATTTGGTTCAAGTCAAAACCCAAAAATTGATGATTATGCAGACAATATCGATACACTAAATTTTTTGTTAAAAATCTGATGATATATTATTTAAAATTTAACATTTTTTACAAATCATTTGATTAATTTGCAAGCCTTTTAAATATGAGTAAACATAATTTTAGTGCAGGCCCAAGTATACTTAGAAATGAAGTAATAAAAAGTGCTTCTGATGCTATCATAGAATTAAATAACTCAGGATTATCATTAATAGAAATTTCTCATAGAAGTAAAGATTTTGTTGAAATAATGAATAAAGCTCGATTATTAGCTTTAGAACTACTAAATTTGGAGAACAAAGGTTATAAAGCTTTATTTCTTCAAGGTGGAGCAAGCCTTCAATTCTTGATGACTGCATATAATCTACTTGATAAAAAAGCTGGTTATTTAAATACCGGTTCATGGTCTACAAAAGCAATTAAAGAAGCAAAATTATTTGGAAAGATTATTGAAGTAGCATCTTCAAAAGATAAAAATTTTAATTATGTCCCTAAGGATTATATTGTTGATCCTCAACTTGATTATTTACATATAACTACAAACAATACAATCTTTGGAACTCAAATTAAAAAACTTCCAGAAACAAATGTTCCATTAGTAGCTGATATGAGTTCTGATATTTTGTCAAGAAATATTGATTTCTCCAAATTTGATTTAATTTATGCTGGAGCACAAAAAAATATTGGTCCAGCAGGAACTACTCTTGTTGTAGTTAAAGAAGATATACTAGGAAAAGTTAATAGAAACATACCTTCTATGCTTGACTATAGAATTCATATTGAAAAAGATAGTATGTTTAATACCCCTCCTGTTTTTGCAATATACACTTCTATGCTAACTCTAGAATGGATTAAAAATAGTGGTGGAATCAATTCTATTGAAGCAAATAATTCTAAAAAAGCTGATATGATGTATAATGAAATTGATTCAAACGAATTATTTGAAGGTTTTGCTGCAGTTGAAGATAGAAGTTCAATGAATGCTACATTTAACCTTAAAAATGCTAGTCATAAGGAGATTTTTGATAAAATGTGTAAGGATGCAGATATTAGTGGAGTTAACGGTCACAGATCTGTTGGCGGATATAGAGCATCTATATATAATGCATTAGATATATCATCTGTAAACATACTAATAGATATAATGAAGGAATTAAAAAATAAAGTTTAAAGGATTTAAAAATGGTAAATGTTTTAGCTAATGATGGTATCTCAAAAAGTGGAATAGATGCTTTAACAAATATGGGGTTTAATATTTCTACAACTACGGTTGCTCAAGAACAGCTTATAAACCATATTAATTCACAAAATATTGCAGTTCTATTAGTTAGAAGTGCAACAACAGTAAGAAAAGATTTAATTGATCAATGTCCTTCACTAAAAATTATAGGAAGAGGTGGTGTTGGAATGGACAATATTGATGTAGAATATGCAAGAAGTAGAGGACTAAATGTAATAAACACTCCTGCAGCTTCATCTTCTTCTGTTGCAGAACTTGTATTTGCTCATTTATATAGTGGAGTTAGATTTCTACATGAATCTAATAGAAATATGCCTCTTGAAGGCGATAGTAATTTTAAAGTATTAAAGAAAGCATATGCTAAAGGAGTTGAGCTTAGAGGGAAAACAATCGGAATAATTGGTTTTGGAAGAATAGGTAGAGAAACAGCTAAAATTGCTCTTGGGGTTGGTATGAATGTGTTAGCATGTGATAAGGCAATAAAAAAGACTGATATTAAACTAGATTTTGGAAATGGGAAAACTATTGATTTTAATATTAAAATTTCTTCTTTTTTGGATGTATTAAAAAAATCTGATTTTATAAGCCTTCATGTCCCTGCTCAAAAAGAATACATTATTAATAAAAAAGAATTTAATTTAATGAAAGATGGTGTCGGAATTATAAATGCAGCTAGAGGTGGTGTTATTAATGAATTAGAGCTCCTTGCAGCCCTTGATTCTGGTAAAGTTTCTTTTGCTGGATTAGACACATTTGAAAATGAACCAAAACCTGATATTAAGCTACTAATGCATCCTAACATATCTTTAACTCCTCATATAGGAGCAGCAACAAATGAAGCTCAAGATAGAATTGGACTTGAACTTGCAGAACAAATTATTAATATTTTAAAAAAAAATGTTTGAAAATTTAAAAAAAAAATGGGGAATTGAGAGCTCTTTTCAATTAATTATAATTTTTATTGTTTTTGCAATAACTGGATCTGTTGCAGCAAAAATGTCTGATCCAATTACTGTATATTTTAATTTAGACACTTTACCTGCATTATTTTACTGGCCTATCAGAATATTAATAGTTTTTCCAGTATATCAAATTTTACTTGTTTGGTTTGGTTTTGTTTTTGGAGTTTTGGTAAGCATCATTACTTTTCAAAAAGATAAATTTATTTTTAATTTTTTTTTAAAAATGTCAATTATGTTTTCTAAAAAATTAATTAAATTTCTATCGTTTGGACTATTTTTTAAAAATTAGTTTATTTAAGTAAGGAACTTTTACTATCCATTAATTTTTTGATCTTTGGAACAATTACTACAGAACAATAGGGTACATTTTTATTTAGACTATAATAATCATGATGATAATTCTCGGCAACATAAAAAGTGCTCTTCTTTTCAATGGTAGTTACAATTCTATTTTCAAACTTATTAGATTCTTCTAAATCACTTATAAAATCTAAGATTATCTTGATTTCATTTTTATCATTATTAAATATTGATGATCTGTACTGCGTTCCAATATCATTTCCCTGTTTATTCAATGTGGTTGGATCATGAGTTGAAAAAAAAATCATCAAAATATTTTCCAAAGAAACTATTTTAGAGTCATAATCAATACTGATTGCTTCAGCATGTCCAGTAGCTCCTGTACAAATATCTTTATATGTTGGATTTGTAGTATGACCCCCAATATAACCAGGAACAACAGTTTTAACACTTTTAATTCTTCTAAAAATTGCCTCAGTACACCAAAAACAGCCTCCTGCTAATATTATGTTTTTAATCATGAATTCTATAAAATAAACTTTCAGTAATTATTGTTGTCTAAAATTAGTTAATTTCGCCATAACTATTTAAAAGTTGCTTGTTGATTAAATGAAATACTTTATTACTTTATTTTCATTATTGTTTTTTTCTATAAGCCTAGGTCAAGAGAGAAAAATTATTGAATTAAAAAGATTTAAATCCCCTCCAAAAATTGATGGAATTTTAGATGATGCTAATTGGAAAACATTAGTCCCTGCAACTAAGTTTGAAAGGTGGATGCCAAATAATGGTTCTTCTGAAAAAGAAGGTTATGAAAATTTTGTATATATAGGCTATGATGACAATGCAATTTATATAGCTGGAAAATTTAATAATCCAAACCCTATTCCTGTTGAATTTAGTCAGAGAGACGAAATATGGGAGGTAAATGCAGAGAGCTTTTTTATATCTATCAATTCTTATGACGACAATATTAATGAACAAAGTTTTATAGTTACAAGTGCTGGAACCTTAGGAGATTCATATACTTCAGGTGAAATGTCCGAAAATGATTTTGATTTTGATACTGTTTTTGAATCTAAGGTTTCTATTGATAATAAAGGATGGAGTATGGAAATGAAAATACCATATAGTGCACTACGTTTTTCATCAAAAAAAATTCAAAAATGGGGACTCAACTTTGGAAGAAAAATCGCTGAAACTGGTGAAGTATACACCTGGAATTTTGTTGATCAAAAAAATGCAAATTATGGTGAATCTATGGGAATAACTTCTGAGATTAAAGACATATCCCCTCCCCTAAGATTGTTTTTTTATCCATATGCTCAGTATTCTATAGACTTTAAAAAAGGAAGTAGTCCTTTAAATGGATATTCTGCTGGAATGGATTTGAAATATGGAATTAATAATAGTTTTACATTAGATGCAACTCTTATTCCTGATTTTGGTCAAGTAACATTTGATGACAAAGAGCTAAATCTTAGTCCATTTGAACAACAGTTTGATGAAAATAGAGCTTTCTTTACTGAAGGTGCAACATTATTTAAAAAAGCTGATGGAATGAGCTTTAGAGGAGGTAATTTCTTTTACAGTAGGAGAATTGGTGAAGAAATTGATTTTAAAGAAAGTGATATTTTAAAAAACAATGAAGAAATAATCAATTATGATGTTAAACCCGACCTGTTAAATTCCATAAAAATTACTGGAACTACAAATTCGGGATTAAGTATTGGATTTATAAATTCTATTACAAACAATGCTTATGCTCGAATTATTAATAAATCTACAGGAGAATTAAGAAGTGAGAAGATTGCTCCTCTAACTAATTATAATGTCTTATCATTTAGTCAACAAGTTTTAAATGAATACTCTACTTTATCCTTTTTAAATACAAATGTAAATAGATCTGGAAATTTTGAGAATTCCAATAACAGTGCTTTTGTTTTTGATTTATTTGACAACAAAAGAAAATATAATGTAAGCGGAACTGTATATCAAAGCGATTCTCCAACTTTCTCTGAAACAAAAGGATTTAGGGGGACATTTAGGTTAAGTAATCTAACTGGTAATTTTAGATATGCTATAGGTTGGGCAGGCGTTGATGCAAATTACTATCAAAATGATCTTGGTTTTTACAGAACTAGAAATGACCAAAGATTTTATGCAATGGTTAGATTTATGACCTTCAAACCCTCTAAGATTTACGAAAAAATTCAAGGTTATCTTTATCTTGGGGAAACAAGCAGGTTTTATCCTAAAATCTTTAAGTCTAGAGGAATAAGATCAGGAGTTGATATTACAACACTAGAGTTGCATAAAATTGAGTTTGATGTTGATTATACCAC
>ENA-UZWY01002628-UZWY01002628.1-metagenome-genome-assembly--contig:-Day-2--50m-contig-2628_pt1 | contig 11864 bp, 11 predicted proteins | sample MGYA00260341_ERZ794901 | MGnify/ENA metagenome assembly ERZ794901 | reverse complement strand
TACCTTGGTAAACCTATGCCTGCAACTGACTATTGGTTCAGAACTTATCTAGAAGACGGAAGAGAATTTAAAGGACACTTTAGCCTTGTAAGAGGAAATTAATTGAACAAATTAATATTATAACCCAGAGTTACTTGATGAAAACCACCGGTTCCTAAAATAATATTTCCTTGCTGGTATGAATAATTATAAGAAAAAACAAAATCTTTATAACTGATTCCAAAAATTGGAGTAACTAATTGATAAGTTTGATTTGTCAATTTTTCTCCATCTAAATACTGAGCACCATCAAAACTCTGTCTGTAAGATAATCCAAGCCACATGTATCCATAATCTAAATTGTAATAAGATTTTAAATTTAAATCAATCGCTTTTTCACTTGTTAATTTGGAGCCCTGAAAAAGAAAAGAAGGTTCAAAAGAGAAGGGAGATTCTGTGAAAAACAAATAACCAAAAGAAGCTACATATTTTATAAAACTGGTATAATTTTTAGAAAAATCATATACCTGGTCTCCATAAATATTCGAGGGTGAAAACAAAACATTTTTAAGAGTTAAATGAGCAAAATAATTGAAATTTACATATGAGGCTCCAACATCCATATTAAAATAACCTGAGCTTTGATTTATATTACTAATTAAAGGATCCTGTTGGCCAGTTATATTAAATTGATCAAAAGAAAGTTGATCTAAGGAATTTTGAACACCACCAATACTAAGACCAAAAGAAAGTTGATTTATAGAGCCATAATTAAAGAGGTTAGGTTCGTTCATTCTGGCTCGATCTTCGTTGAAATTAATATGGTGAGCATAAGTGACTGAAATTCCGGTTTGAGCATTATAACCGTTTTCATCTTTAAAGATTATCATTCCAACCCCACTTCTATTGTTCAATCTTGTATCGATTGAAAAAGTTTGAAGATTTGGAGCATTAACCTGATCTAACCAATGTTTTCTGGAGGTCATTCTTAATTTAATACCTTCTAAATTTACTCCTGCCATTGACGGATGAAGCAAGTAATAATTTTCTGTTAAATAGTCTGTATATATTGGAAGGCCCTCCTGACTTTGAATTGAGCCATAGAAAAAGAGAGTAAATAAAAAAATTAAATTTCTAAAACGAGTTATCATTAAATTTTTTCCAATTTTTTGTAAATATAGACAATATTAATGCCAGAAGTGGATGTTAATATTTATAAATTAATTTTTATATCTTGAGTGACTGTTAAATTAATTTCAATATGAAAAGACAAATCATTCTAATTCTTGTTTTAACTTTTTTTTCAAGTAATTTATTAAACAGTCAAAGCCCTGACAATAAAATTAAAATTGAAAAAAAAGATTCAATAAAATCCAAAAAGAAAAAAGCATTACTCCCACTTAAGCCTGAGCGAAAAATAAAATTAAATCTAGATGAAGGAACATGGATGTCACTTGATGTTAGTCCTGATGGAAATACAATAGCTTTTGATTTGTTAGGAGATATCTATACACTTCCGATTGAAGGTGGAAAAGCCAAAAGAATTACAAAAGGTTTAGCATTTGACGCCCATCCAAAGTTTTCACCTGATGGAAAAAGTCTTTTAATAGTTTCTGACAGATCTGGTGGCCCTAACGCTTGGACTATAGATTTGGAAACTGGAGACTCAATTCAAGTTACTAAAGGTGATGATTTTTTTATGGAAACTGCGGAATGGACAAATGATGGGGAATATATAATAAGTACTAAGGGGGGGCGAAATTCTAAATTATATTTAAATCATAAAACTGGTGGTAAAGGAGTTGAATTAATAAAAAAACCTGCTAATTTGAAAGTAAGTGATGTAGCGGTTGGAAGAAACGATAGATACATCTGGTTTGCTAGAAAATCCGGAGCATGGCAATACAACGCAAAATTTCCTCAAATGTCGGTAGCTAGGTATGACAGAGACACTGGAACAATAGAAAATATTGTTAACAGATATGGTTCTGCTTTTTCTCCAACCTTATCGAATGACGGAAATTGGTTAGTTTATGGGTCAAGATGGAATGATAAGACTGGTTTAATAGCTAGAGATTTAAATTCTGGAAAAGAAAAATGGTTAGCTTATCCAGTTCAAAAAGACGATATAGAATCACAAAACACTTTAGGGTCAATTCCTGTAATGAGTTTTACACCAGATAGTAAATTTTTAATTGCATCTTATGGGGGAAAAATAAATAAACTTCCTATTGATGGAGGAGATGCTATTAATATTCCATTTAAAGTTTCTGAAGAAATTGATTTAGGTCCTCAGTTAAAATTTAACTATCCCATTTTAGATACCGATCAAATACTTTCTAATCAAATTAGAGATCCAAAAGTATCTCCAGATGGTTCTAAATTAGCATATACCTCATTTGGTAAAATTTATGTAAAAAATCTTCCACACGGTGAACCTCAAAGATTAACTTCTTTAAATTATGGAGAAGGTATGCCAGTTTGGAGTCCTAAGGGAGATGAAATTGCTTTTGTTACTTGGGATGAAAAAGATGGCGGAGCACTATTCAAGGCGTCCATNNNNAAAGCTCAAAGGCTTTCTAATGAAAATGGGGTTTATTCTTTCCCAACTTGGAACAATATTGGAGATAGAATAGTTTTTATAAAAGCTTCAGAAAATGATTTTGACAATTATGGTTCTTTGGGTGTAGACTCAAAATTAATGTGGATTGAAGCAGGTGGAGGTAAAAATAATTTTATTGATAAAACAAAAGGAAGATCAAACCCTCATTTTATCAAAAGCTCTGAAAGAATATTTTTATCTAGTCGAAGTAATGGATTAAGCTCAATAAGATGGGACGGAACAGATGAAAAAAAGATTTTAAAAATTACTGGGATTTCAGTTTATGGAACTCCAGGAAGAAAATCCCCACCTTCTCCAGCAACATACATAATAAAATCGCCTAAAAAAGAAGAAGCTTTAGCTGTGATTAATAACGATGTTTATGTTGTTACTATTCCTTATTCGGGTTTAAAAGATTTAACAATTAATGTTTCTAATTTAAAAAACTCAAGTTTTCCAGCAAGAAAACTAACCAAGTTTGGAGGTGAATTTGCATCATGGGGAGCTAATGGAGATAATGTTTATTTTGCTTTAGGAAAATCGCTTTTTAATTATAACATTCCTATTGCTAAAGCAGATGAACAAAGAATCTTAATTGATAAAAAAAACAGCAATGAAAAAGAATCAAAAAGTAATGAAAAAGAAAAGTTTTATCAAGCCGCAGAAATAGAAATTAAAACCTATATAGACAAAAATAAAGTTGAAGGATTAGTTCTTTTGAAAAATGCCAGAATTATAACAATGAATGGTAAAGAAATTATTGAAAAAGGTGAAATATTAATTAAAGACAATAGAATTGTTGAAGTTGGAGAAACTGATAAAGTTCAAATGAAAGAAACTGAGTGGGCTGGTGTTAAAACTATTGATTTAAGTGGAAAAACAATTGTTCCTGGTTTTGTTGATACTCATGCCCATGTTAGAGTTTCTAGAAATATTCACAAAGCAGAGACGTGGTCATTTGCAGCTAATCTAGCATATGGAGTAACCACAGTTAGAGATCCGCAAACTGGTACTACTGATGTGTTATCTTATGCAGATATGGTTGATGCTGGTTTAATGCATGGTCCAAGGATTTATTCAACTGGGCCTGGTGTTGGTTTTTGGGGTTATAATTTAAAGAGTTTAGAGCAAACAAAAGATGTGCTTAAACAGTATTCAAAGTACTATAATACTAAGACTATTAAGATGTATAGAACGGGTAATAGAAAGCATCGACAATGGATATTGATGGCTGCTAAAGAGCAAAAGCTTATGCCAACTACAGAAGGAGCGTTGCATGTTAAATTAAACATAAATCAAATGCTAGATGGATATCCTGGTCAAGAACACAATATTCCTATTTATCCAGTGTATAATGATTTAATTGAAGTTATGGCTAAATCAAAAATGGCCTACACACCAACATTATTGGTCTCTTATGGTGGCCCATGGGCTGAAAATTATTACTACGCCACAGAAGACGTACAAGGAGATAAAAAATTAAACTACTTTACTCCAAAAGCACATTTAGACGCAAAGTCAAGAAGAAGAAATGACGGTTGGTTTCATAAAGACGAATATGTTTTTGAAGAACAAGGAAGATTTATAAAAGATTTAGTAGAAAAAGGTGGAATTGTTGGTGTTGGTTCTCACGGACAACTACAAGGCCTTGGTTACCACTGGGAGCTTTGGAGTATGCAAGCTGGAGGACTTGGTTTACATGATGCACTAAGAGTAGCTACAATTATAGGGGCTGAAGCGATTGGTCTTGAAAAAGATTTAGGGAGTATTGAAAAAGGGAAATTAGCAGATTTGGTTGTTTTGGATAAAAACCCTCTTGATAACATAAGAAATTCCAATTCAGTGAATATGGTAATGAAGGATGGAAGATTGTACAATGCTAATAATTTGGATGAAATATATCCTAAACAAGTAAAAGCAGAATTCAATTGGAAACAAATAGAGCCTGTAAACTTGCCTGGAACTAAAAATTAGATATTTTGAGAATTTTAAAATACATTTTGAAAATTATAAAATGGAGCATCATCGCGTTTATAGCTCTTGTTCTTACAATTTTTATATATTTTGAGTTAAATGAGATCCCTATTTATAATCCAAAAGTCGCGTATAAATTTATATTAGGTAAAACTAATTATACTCAATATGAAAATCTAGCTGAAAAACTAGGCTACCTAAAAACAGACAAATTATTAATTCTTCACGCAGATGACCTTGGATTGTCTAAGTCAGTAAACCAGGCCAGTTTTAAAGCTCTTAAAGAAGGATTGGTTAACTCAGGTAGTGTTATGATGCCGTGTGATTTTATAAATGATGTTGGTGAATTTGCTATTAATAATCCAGAAATTGATTTAGGACTTCATTTAACAGTAACCAGTGAATGGAGAGATTACAAATGGGATGGAGTTACTAATTCAAATTTAATTCCAACAATGATTGATAAAAATGGTAATCTTTTTGAAAATAAAAAAAAGTTCACCTTAAATGCTTCCCCTAAAGATTTAAAAAAGGAATTACAAGCTCAAATTGATTTGGCAAAATCGATTGGAATTAAACCAACTCATATTGATAGTCATGAAGGAGCCTTATTCTTTGATCAAAATATTTTTAAGACTTATTTAGAGTTAGGAGAAGAAAACCAGCTTCCAGTTTTTGTCCCCAGAGATGTTGCTGTACACTTTGACAAAAATTTTCCTAAACCTGAAAATGTAGTGATAGTTGAAAATTTTCACATGGCGCTTCCTAGCTTAGAATTTAAAGATTGGAACACTTATTATGTAAATATAATTGAGAATCTAAAACCAGGGCTTAGCGAAATCATAGTTCATTTAGGTTATGACGATAAGGAAATGCAACAAATTACTGTTGAGCACCCTAATTATGGCAGTAAATGGAGAAGCTTAGATATGGACGTAGTGTCTAGTGAAAACTTCAAACTGGCATTAAAAGACAATAATATTAAATTAGTAACTTGGAAAGATATCCAAAATGTAATTTACTAAGTTTATTTTACTTTATAGCTATAGGCCATTATCGCAACTATAGCTGAAATAATAGCCGATATTACGTAAGGGTAATCAATGAAAGATAAATTAGTATACATTAAATAAACTACAACTAAACTTATAATTGAGAGTATTGAAAAGATCGCAAACAAGAACCATTTTAGTATTTTCATATTAAATTAAATATACAATTAACTGTTATATCATGAAAAAATATTTGTTAATTATTATAGTTTTTACTGGCTTATTTAGTAATGCACAGTACCAACCTACAAAGGAAAACTTAGAAGCTAGAAGATGGTTTCAAGATGCAAAATTTGGACTTTTCGTTCATTGGGGAGTGTATAGTGTCCTTGGTGATGGAGAATGGGTAATGAACAATCAAAATATTTCAATAAGAGAATATGAAAAACTACCCAAATTTTTTAATCCTACAAAATACGATGCAGAGAAATGGGTGTTAATGGCTAAAAATGCTGGAATGAAATACATAACCATTACAAGTAGGCATCACGATGGGTTCTCAATGTTTGATTCAAAAGCATCTGATTATAATATTGTTAAAAAAACACCTTACGGTAAAGATGTCTTAAAAATGTTAGCCAATGCATGTAGAAAACATAATATCAAACTTTTCTTTTATTACTCACAACTTGACTGGAATAGAGATGATTATTTCCCAAGAGGAAGAACTGGAACTGGAATTGATGGAAGAGGTGAGGGTAAATGGGAAGATTATATTGATTTTATGAAAGCTCAGCTTACAGAACTATTGACAAATTATGGTGAAATTGGAGGAATTTGGTTTGACGGCCAATGGGATCAACATGAATGGGATGGAAAAAGGTTTGGAAAAATTAAAGTTGATTTCAAATTAAAAGAAGTTTATGATTTAATTCATCAGCTTCAACCAAAAGCATTAATTGGAAGCAACCATCATTTGGCCCCAAATGAAGGAGAAGATTTTCAAATGTTCGAAAAAGATCTTCCAGGTAAAGGCACAAAAGATTTCGCAACCTCTAAAGATGATATCGGAGCTCTTCCATTAGAAGTTTGCGAAACAATTAATGGTTCATGGGGATTTAATTTAAAAGACAGAAAACACAAATCAAATAAGGAATTAATTCAATATTTAATAAAAGCAGCAGGATACGGAAGTAACCTTCTTTTAAATGTTGGCCCCATGCCAAACGGTGAAATTCAAGAAGAACATATTAAATCATTAGAAAAAATTGGAGAATGGGTAAGTAAAAATGGAGAAACAATTTATGAAACAAGAAAAGGCCCAATAAATCCAACTGAGGAATTAGTATCTACAAGAAAATTAAATAAAATTTATCTACACTTACTAGATTTTAAAGAGAAACAATTAGAAATAACCAATTTAAAAGAAAAAATAAAAAAGGTTACATATTATAATACAAACTTAAAAGCTGATTATAAATTCCGAAATTCAGTTCTTACAATTAATTTAGATCAAAGCCAGTTGAATGAGATAGATACAATAATAGAAATAACAATAAAAAGTTAAATCTAAAAAATTATTGTCATTGGTTCCCAAGTAATAGGATCGCTTGAAATATCACTTAAAGAACTTACTATCTCTAAAGATTTAATATTAATTTTTATAAGAACACAATCATTTTCCAAGTCTTTATAGTAAGGCGTCCAGCTGCTTTTCCAGTACTTATTTTTTTGACTTAGTTCATTTATAAGCACAGCTGTACCATTAATAGAAACGTAGCTGTCTGCATCTTTAGAAATAAAATTTAATGAAATCCGATCATTATTTAATAAATGAGAAACTTTTCTAGATTTAGGATTGGTGATTAAATAAATTTCAAAATCATTGTTATAAACATGAGGATCCATTAGCCTAGAAACTGGATTATTGTTTAAATCGAGAGTGGTAAAAACACATGATTTAGAATCATTAATAATAGAGTTAGCAACATCTCTAATGTATTTTTCCGAATTATCTTGTGAAAAAGAATTTATTGAAATAAATAAAAATAATATTGAAAAGAGACGCAATACGTAGATCTTAGAAAACATAGAATTATAGGTTAAATAGACGGTTTTTTATCTGATTTTACTCAAAAATATATAATTAAAACTAATAGTTGTCAACAGTTTTCAAAAAAATAATATTTTTTCTTCTCTGGAACTCCTCAGCAAAAATCAAATTTTTAAAAATTAAATTTTTAAATTAATTTTAATATTAAATAATTGATTATAAGCATTTTAACTAAATATTTACGTTTAAAATATTCTTTTAAATTTTAAGCTTTAAAAACACAAAATTAAAAAGTAAAAAAAAGTAATTAACAAATTTATTTTCCAGAGGAAGAAATATTCTTCCAGATAAGAATATTTTTTTATAGATTAGTATAAATTAATGTTTAACTAAAAACCAATACAATGGGATACAAACACACAAACAGTAAAGGAAAATCTTACTTTTTACATTCAAAAGATGTAGAATTAAAAGGAGGTAGAAATCAAACTATCTACTATTTCGCTAAAGACGAAAGACCAGAAGCATGTGACTTACCTGCTGGAAAGCAAGTTGTTGAAAGTCCAAAAACTGGTTTACCATTTGTAAAAGGAAAATAATCATAGATTATTAACCAAAAATTAAAAAGCCTGCTTGTTACACAAGCAGGCTTTTTTATGTTTATAAAATTTTTTAATTAGTTTTTAAAATAAACTAATTCAAGCGTTTCCTGACCCATAAGTTCTCTAGTTTTAGCTCCATTTTGCCACATCATCCGGTCTGTAAAAGTAACTCCTTTCCAAAACTCTTCTTGTTCCTCTTCAGACAATTCTTTGCCTTGGATATCTACAGTTACGTGTGTAATCGGATTATTCTCCATACTAGACCCTACTACTTTATTTATTTCCCACCATGCTCTTGAACCGTTTAAGATTCCTTTTTCATGCCATTTCTTATAAAATTGTAATTCATATTGTTCATATTCATCATTCAAAGCTTTAAAGGCATTAATTTGAATTTTCATTCCTTTCTTTATTTGACCTACAAAAACTGTGTTGTCAATTCTCTCCATTTCATATTGTCTTCTTTCACTCTGAATTTCATTAAATATATTCCACTTTTTATTAAACTTAGATTTTGAAAGTTTACCCTTATAAACATTTTGAGCATATTCTTTCCAATCAATTCCCGTCGCTTTAGCTTTTTGAAGAGAATCTTTCCAAATATTCATTATTAAATAATCTGATTGATTTTCTTTCTCTGAATCTTGTTCTACTTTCCAAACAGCCCAAAAAGATGCATAATCATCTTCTATTAGATTTTCATGAATTTCTGACCAAAATTTCTCTAATTCTAAATAAGATGATTCTGTACCCTCAGCTAATCTAACAGACGTATAAGTGATTTGGCTTTGAGAAAAAATAAAAATTGAAAAAAAAAGCATTATAAAATTTAAAAAATAATTTTTCATATTAGTTTGATTTAATGATTAGTAAGCTAATTTATAAAAAAACATTCTAAAAAGCATGTTTATTTTTTTTCACAAGATTCGTGAACATCAGAAATGAATGGTTTTATATGGATATGCTCTTTTGGAAGTAAAAAACTAGCTATAAGTTCCAAAAACATAGCAATAAATGCTATAGTTGCTGTTATATATGCCTTCTCATACAAAGCTGAAATAAATTCTAATAAATGAAATAGAGAGTGTATTCTAAGTCCTATTCTTACAAGTTTTACGATAGTATTTTTCATTTACAATAAATTAGTAGCAAAACTAATTATAAAGTATAAAACATAAAAATTAACAACAATTTTCGCACGTACAAGTTTCACAAGTACATCCTGAACAATTACCGTTTTTACAACTATCGCATGAGCAATTACAGTTTAATTTTAACATTTTGAAATATATTTTACTTAAAGTTAGTTTATTTTTATAACATACATTTATAAATTAAATGTTTGTAATTTTAAATTCAAAATAAATATATGAACAGATTTATTATTGTTTTAATTTCATTGATATCATTTGTAGGTTGGTCTCAAATTGATCCATCTAAAAAATATAGTGTTAATACAATTGCCTTTTACAATGTTGAAAATTTATTTGACACAATTGATGATCCTAAAACTTTTGATGACGATAGAACCCCTGAGGGAAGAGATAAATGGACCGAAAATATTTACCTCCAAAAATCAAAAAACATAGCAAGAGTATTATCAGAAATCGGAAAAGATATTGTAGGAACCTCTCCCTCAATAATTGGCCTTTGTGAAATCGAAAACAAAAAAGTATTAATAGATTTAATTAATAATGAAGAATTAAAAAATGAAGGATATGGTATTGCTCATTTTGATTCTCCTGACGAAAGAGGGGTTGATGTAGGTTTACTTTTCAAAACAAATAGGTTTACACCAATATTTACAAAAGCATACTCACTATACTTAAAAAGAGATAATGGAGAAACTGATTTTACAAGAGATCATTTATTGGTTTCAGGCTATTTAGACAATGAACTAATTCATTTCATTGTTAATCATTGGCCATCTCGTTCTGGAGGAAGAATGAGAAGTGAAAAAGGAAGAATATTAGCTAGTCAATTAAATAAAAAAATAATTGATTCTATTTTAATAACAGACCCAAAGTCTAAGATTATAAATATGGGTGACTTTAACGACAACCCAACAGACAAGAGTATCAAACCTATTCTAAAAACTAACGGTAATAAGTCAAAAGTTAAAAATAATGAGCTTTTTAATCCAACAGAAAAACTATATAAGAAAGGATTTGGAAGCTATAATTATAGAGGAAAATGGGATATGCTTGATCAGTTTATGATTTCAAGTCAACTTTTAAACAATTCAGGGCACTTTTTTTTAAAAGCAGGGGTTTTTAATAAAAAATATCTGATTAATCAAGATGGTAAGTATGAAGGATATCCATTTAGAAGTTTTGCAGGAGGAAGATTTTTGGGTGGATTTAGTGATCATTTTCCTATTTATATGCTGATTGCCAAAGAAATAAATTAAAAAATGAGGGACTCTATTCAAATTTTTATAACTGGTGGAACTTTTGATAAAAGCTATAATTATAAAAATGGTAATTTATATTTTGAAAAAACTCATTTACCAGAGATGCTTAAAAGAAGTCACTGTCGTTTAAAAGTTAAAGTTGAAACTTTAATGATGATAGATAGCTTAGAAATGGACTTATCACACGTTAATTCAATAATAGCAAGCTGCAAAGGGTGTAAATCAGATAAAATTTTAATTACCCATGGCACTGATACTATGGTAAAAACTGCAAAAGCTATTGCCAAAGAACAAATTACTAAGACTATAATTTTAACAGGAGCAATGATCCCTTATGCCTTTGGAAGCTCCTCTGATGGGTTTTTTAATCTAGGGTGTGCTTTATCATATGTTCAAACTTTAAAAGCTGGTGTATATATAACAATGCATGGTCAATACTTCAAATGGGATCAAGTTGTAAAAAATTTCGAAAAAGGATATTTCGAAAAAAACTAAAATTAATTTTTACTAATTTAATAGTAAGATAACACGCTTAAAGCTAAATAGGCGAATCCGTTTTCTTCAAAAAATAATAATAACTTAGTTAATAAATCGCATACTTGAAAAAGATGATATTTAAATACGGAATAGATAAATTAACAATAAATAAAATTATTGCTTTAGCTGATGGAAAAATTCACGGAGAATTAACTTTTGAAGCAATTCAAAAGATAGAAAAAAGTAGAAAAAAAGTAGAAAAAATTGTAAGTAAAAGAAAAGCAGTTTATGGAATTAATACTGGTTTTGGTCCATTATGTGATGTACAAATTAGTTCTACAGAAACTAATGATTTACAAAAAAATTTGTTGTTAACACATGCCGTAGGAGTTGGCAAAAACATTGACAAACAGCTTTCTAAGGTCATGTTGATATGTAAAGTGCAAGCGCTTTGTCAAGGATTTTCCGGAGTTCGATTATCATTAATTAAACGGATTATTTATTTTATTAAAAATGATTTAATTCCAACAGTCCCAATACAAGGTTCGGTTGGCGCTTCGGGCGATCTAGCTCCTTTATCTCATTTATTCTTGCCAATAATTGGTGAAGGTGAATTTTGGATAGATAATAAAATTATTTCAGCCAAAAAAGTTTTAAAAAGCCACCAATTAGACATCATTCAACTAGAAGCTAAAGAAGGTTTAGGACTAATAAATGGAACTCAATTTATCCTTTCACACGTTATAAGCGGCCTAAAAAAAATGGAATACTT
>ENA-UZWY01001848-UZWY01001848.1-metagenome-genome-assembly--contig:-Day-2--50m-contig-1848_pt1 | contig 11955 bp, 16 predicted proteins | sample MGYA00260341_ERZ794901 | MGnify/ENA metagenome assembly ERZ794901 | reverse complement strand
ATAATCTGTCTGCTAAATTTGGATTCAATTTAAATTTTGAAGGTGGGGAATCTGAAACTTTTGTAATTAATTGTCCTCTTTTTTCTAATTCTATCCAAATTAATAAATTTACAAAAAATTGGGATGGGTATAGAGGAAGGTTTGAAATAGTGGATGCGGAATTAAATTACAATGCTTGATGGTTTAAAAACTAGTTTAGGTGATGCAATCAAAAAGATTGTTAAATCTTCAGGCATAGATGAGGAATTAATTAAGGATCTTTGTAAGGATGTTCAAAGGGCATTATTGACATCTGATGTCAATGTAAGGCTGGTTCTTGAAATCACTAAGAGATTGGAAGAACGATCATTAAATGAAACCCCTCCACCTGGACTTTCACGTAAAGATCATATTGTTAAAATTCTTTATGATGAACTATCAAAATTATTAGGTACTGAATCTGATTTTAATTTTAAATCAGGAAAACAAAATAAAATTATTTTACTTGGAATTCAAGGAAGCGGAAAAACTACTGTTGCATCAAAACTTGCTAAATTTTTAACTGGACAGGATCTTAAAGTTGGAGTTGTAGGTGCTGATACTTATCGACCTGGTGCTTTGGTTCAACTTAAAATGATGTGTGAAAAATCTGGAGTTGAAGTTTATGGTGAGGAAAATAATAAAGATTCTCCAAACATTGTTCAAAATGGATTAAAACATTTTGCAGGTCAATCTCTTGATGTAATTATTATTGATACTGCAGGTCGACATAAGGAAGAACATGATTTACTTGAGGAGATGGGTCGAATTAATAAAGTTGCAGATCCTGATTTAGCTTTACTTGTAATTGATGGTACTATTGGTCAACAATGTTTCAATCAAGCTGAAGCATTTCACAAAACAATTCCAGTTGGCGGTGTTATAATTTCTAAATTGGATAGTTCTGCTAAAGGTGGTGGTGCACTTGCAGCATCAGCTGCAACAGGTGCTCAAATAATGTACATTGGAACTGGTGAACGTATTGATGATTTAGAAAAATTCTCTCCAACTAGATTTGTTGGCAGATTACTTGGAATGGGTGATGTTCAGGCTGTATTGGATTTAGCAAAAAGATTAGAAAATGAAGGTGATGATGTTAGGATGAAACGAATTTCAAGTGGAAAAATGAATATGGATGATTTCTTTTATCAATTAGAAGAAGTTACTAAAGTTGGTTCTTTGAAAGGACTTCTTGATAGTATGCCTGGAATGTCTGGTATGGTAAAAGAGGATCAAGTTGATCAAATGGAAGGAAGAGTTTCAAAATGGCGATACATAATTCAAAGTATGAATAAAGATGAGAAAGCAGATCCTGATTTACTTAATTCTTCTCGAATAAAGCGAATAGCTCGTGGTTCTGGATGGCCTGAAGGTGAAGTTAAAGAATTACTCAAAAATTATAAAAATTCTAAGAATTTAATGAAGGCATCAAAAGGCCGTCAAATGCAAGGCACTCTTAGAAAAATGGGTTTAGGATAGTATTTGATATCCATTCTAATCCAAAATGTCTGATTATTCTCAAATTCTTTCTGTTACAAATGAAATTCTTCAAAAATATGATTTATGTGATCAATGTTTAGGACGACTATTTTCAAAACAACTTCATTTATCTTCAAACAAACTTCTTGGTAGAAAACTGAAGAATGAATTTGTCTCTACGAACAAATGTTATATTTGTAAAAATTTATTTTCTAAATTAGATTTTTTTTTAAAATTAATGCTTGATTCTTCATCCCATTATACATTCAAAACATATGGTGTTGGACTTCTGATTAAACCTTCAATTGTTGACCGAGATGATTTTATTAGATCTAAATACAAACTCAAAGGAATTGATAGTATTAAGACTGATATTGCTAAAGAATTGATCAAACTTTTTACAAAAAAAACTCAAAAGATCATGGATCCTTTTGATCCTGAAATAACATTTACCATAAACCTAAAGGATGAATCCTGTCAATTACGCTCAAAATCTATAGTTATTTCTGGAAGATATGTAAAATCTAAACGAGGATATACACAAAAACAAAAATCTTGTGATAATTGTTCTGGGAAAGGTTGTAGAATTTGTAATTTTCACGGTATTTCTGAATTTGAAAGTGTAGAAGGCGTTATTTCAAAATTAATTTTTAAGAAATTTGGTGGAACCACTACTAAATTTACTTGGATAGGGGGCGAAGATAAATCTAGTTTGGTTTTAGGTAACGGTCGACCTTTCTTTGTTAAAATAAAAAATCCTTCTAAACGTAAACCTAAATTATCTGATAAAGAATTTGATTTTGTATCTCTTTTTAATCTTAAATTAATCGGTGAATCCCCTAAAAAACCTCTTAATTTTAATTCAAAGATAAAAATTAAAATTTCTACTTCGTTACCAATTAATTTAAAAAATCTAAAAAAATTAAAGGATCTTACAACTACTCCAATTGTAATTTATGAAAATTCTGGTAAACGTTATGAAAAAAAAATTTTTGGTTTAAAATACACAAAAAATTCTGATAATGTATTTACTATGACTGTAATTGCTGAAGGTGGATTTCCTGTCAAAAGATTTGTTGTTGGTAATGATGTTTTGCCCAATATTTCTTCACTTTTTGATAATCCATGTGTGTCTCAAGAATTTGATTTTTTAGATATAATGATAAAATGATAACTTTAACTAGCGCTAAATATGGTAAATTGTCATGCCAATGAGAAAAAAAGGTAAACACCAGAGACATGCTGATCAAAGAGCAAATACCCGTAAAGTGAAGAAAGCAAAATCTGGAAAACCACGATCTTCATAAAATCAACATTTTTACATTAAAAATTTTTAACAATGTTTATTGGATCCTTTAGTACGTTTTAGAGATGCACATTCTAAAGGAATTATTCCTGATGATGTTTATGATTTAACCTTGAAACGTTTTCCTATTACTGTTGCTGGAATTGATAGGATTGAAAAAGCATCTGGAATTCAATATCCTATTGCTTATGTGGAACCTTCACTCGTTATTTCATCATCTGACCCAAATTCATATGAGTATGGGATTCTTTTTGCTAGAACTATTCCTGTTATGTTTGAAGAAAAATTCCAAGTTGTAATTCAAATTTCTGCACCTCTCATTGCTTATGGTTTGAAGGGTACAATCCATGCTATATTGGCTCATGAATTTTTACATTTTTTAGAATTACTACGAAAAATTTCAAAAATGGAATTACTTTCTGACGAAATCTCTGGTAATTTATTTGAAAATGTTTATTCTGATGAAACAAGATTATTTGAACCTCGAGTTGTTTTTAAAGATAGAACATTGTTGCATCATATTACTAAAAAATTTCCTTCTGGTTTTCGTGATTATAAGCTTGAAGATAAAGTGATAAAATTTTGGTCTGATAGAAATTTACCTAAATCTAATATTTCATTGGATGCTAATAATGTAAAATTATCTGCAGAATCTTTGTCTAAGATAAAACTTGACCCTAAATTTCTCACAAAAATTAAACAGTTAGAAGAAAAAAGCTCTAAAATAAATAAAAAAAGATTATACTGATTCTAATTTCTACGAGTTATTTTTTTTATTGTTTGAATTCTGTTAGTCCGCATTTTCCACATGTGTTTCTATCTTTGTGTTCTGACATGAATACGCCTTTACCACATCTTGAACAATTTTTTTTAATTCGAGTTGCTTTGTCCCCATCAACTTTGAAATATCCATAAACTTTTGGACTGGAACCTTTTTTACCTTTTTTCTCTACAGGCATTATTCTGTTTTCTCCTCTGCTGGTGCTTCAGCTGCTGCCTCCTCTGCTGGTGCTTCAGCTTCAGCTGCTGCTTTTTCAGATTCAGCAATCTTTGCTTTAATTTTTTCTAATCTTGAAAAAATTGTTGGATTGATATGTTTTTTTGCTAATCCTTCATCTTCATAAACATAAAAAGTTCCTGTTACTTTTAACATTCCAACATGCGTTTTTAGTCGCATTGGAATTACTACTTTACCATCTAATTTGAATTCCTTTGTAATCATATCTACTGCTTCCATACTCTTGAGTTTTCCACTTAATCCTGGAAAATCACAAGTTAATTCTCTTCTTGATAAGAAGGTATTATTTACATCTGAAAGTGTCTGAATAACTGACATGTATCCAAAATCCTTTGGATATTTCATATAAACCTAGTTGAATTTACATAAGAAATTTAAGAAAATACTGTGAATTAGTGACATGGAACGATATTTGATTCATTTAAAAAATAAACAACACATTCCCATAAATTCTCGTGAAATTCTTCATCGAGCTAGAGATCTAATATTGGATATGGATGCTCATGTTAGACTTGCTAGAATTGCCACAACCTTCATTGAATTTGATGTAGCTATTGAAACAAATGATGTGGATACACTCGTTGAAAAATTATCCCCTATTGGGGATTTGGATAATATTCGTCATGTTGTTGAGGAAGAAATTGAAATAGACCAGGGTATTAAAGATGGAATTTTTTATTTTAATAATGAACGATTTTGGGAATGTCATGAATCTTTTGAAGGTGTGTGGAAGCAATGTTTTGGTCGTGAAAAGGAATTGGTTCAAGGAATTATACTAGTGGCTGTTGCATTTGCTCATGCTCAAGAAAATGAATTACGTATTGGTGTTGCAATGTTATCTAGAGCTTTAGAAAAACTAGGCAGTTCTCCATCTATGTATCATTCAATTGATGTTGAAAGAATTAGAAAAAAATCTATTGAAATGCAAAAAATCAATGATTTGGTTCTATTTGAGATTTAATTAATTCTATAGCTTTTGTAACTACTTCTGAGCCTTGAAGTAATCCTATACTTCCTTTCTTTGCTTGCTCTTCAGTCATTCTTGTTGTCCCATCATTTTTAATAAAATCTGCTGAAACTATCACTGGTACTGGATCATCACTATGTCCTTTATTGATACATGGAGTAGAATGATCTGCTGAAATAATTATTGCAACTTTATTTGAATCAATATTTTCCACAAGTGTTTTGAAGAATCTTTGATCAATTTCTTCTATGTTTTTCATTTTACCTATGGCATCTCCGTCATGACCAAATTCATCTGGTCCTTTAAGATGAACGTATATTGCATTTTGTGTTTCCATTGCTTTTGCCGCAACTTTTGCTTTTTCTTCATAATCTGTGAGTCCCCCTGCTTCAAATGCATCCATTTTAAGAACTTCTGAAATCCCAAGTTCCACTGGCATGTCTACTATGCATGAAAATTTCATTTTGTGTTTTTCATTAATTGGTGGTACATCGGGGTATTTGTTACCTGCATCTCTAAGTAGAATACAACTTAATTGTTTTTTATTTTGTTCTTGACGTTTTTTGTTTATCTCGCTTTCTTTCATAATTTTTATGGACTGTTCTGAAAATTCATTTACTAAATTTGCTGTAAATTTAGAATCTTCGATATCATCTAAAGGTAAACACTTTTCAATTCTTAAAAAATCCCCTACTGCTTTTGCTACCCCCATGCCTCCAATATTGCTATATGCAGGATCTGTGTTTGTGATTCTTGCTGATAGTTTTTGATTTGATGCTCTAATTCTTACTGTAACTCTATGTCCTATAGTTGGTGCAACTACAATTTTGGTACCTGGAATTGAAAATTTTATTTTTTCCTCTAGTTCTTTTGCTACCCCCTCTGCATCTTCTTTTTCAATATGTCTGCCTGCTCTTCTATCTGTAATTGTCCCTTCATCATTTAATGTTGAATAATTCCCTCTTAATGCCAAATCTCCATTTTTAAAATCAATTCCTACTCCTATTGCCTCTATTACTCCTCTGCCGGCATAATCTGAATGTTCGAATTTGTAACCTAACATATTGAATACTGCAATGTCTGATTCTGGAGCTATTCCTTTACCTACTGAAATAACCTCTCCAATTGAACCATTGCTGGCAATTTTGTCTAATGTTGGTGTGTTTGCAGCTTCTAGTGGTGTTTTTCCATCTAAATCTGGATGTGGTAGATCTCCTACACCATCTAAAAGAACGTAAATCATGTGAATGTTGGAATTATCCATTTGATCTCTATTTATGAAAACTTTTGATCTCTGTTTTAAATCTTGCAATATGTTTGCGATCTTTTTTTATAAATTTTAATTTCAAATAGTTATTTCACACTAAAAATAATTTTGATATTTTTAATTAATCTATTTTGATTTAATTTAAGAAAACATTTTAACATACAGTTACTTTCAATTACCATTATGGGTGACATGCGCAAAGATTATGTCTCTGAACGTTTCATGATAGTTTCAAAAAAAAATGGTAAAGTAGTTGATTCTAAAAAAAATCCTTTTTCTCCTGGCAATGAATCCATGACTAATCCTTCTGTTTTATCTCTTGTAGAAAAAGACGGTATGTTACAACGTCTTCAAGACAGTGAGGATGATTATGTTGAAGGATGGTCTATTCGAGTTTTTGAAAGTAAGTCTCCTATTGTTTCGATTGAAACTGAAAATTCTTACAGTGAAAAACCATTTTACAGTGAACCTGCATATGGATATCATTATGTTATAGTTGCATCTCCAAATTCAAAAGATACATTTGCAACAATTGCTCCTGAACAATGGTCTAATGTTCTAGTCGTTGTACAGGATAGATTGAGATGGCTTTATACTCAAAAAGGCGTAACATACGTTTCAATTTATGGTGATAGTGGGGAACTTGCAGGAAATACAAATCCTCATCCTCATTTGAATATTCTTACACTTTCTACTATCCCTCCAATTATAGATGTTGAAGCTGAAGCATCACATAAAATTTTGAATGAAAAGGGAGTTTGTCATATGTGTCAAACCATAAATGAAGAGCTAAGTGGACCTAGACAAATTCTTCAAACTGATGGATTCATTGCCTTTTCACCTTGGGCTCCTTCTTATCCTTACGAGTTTTGGATTTCTCCAAAAAAACACACTACTAGTTTTTCAAAAATTACTCAAAAAGAAATTAATGATTTATCTTTAATTTTAAGAGCAACTTTGGGTGGTCTAACAAAAACTATCAAAAATGTTTCCTATAATTTAGTTTTTCATCTTTCTCCTGAGAAGAAAAATACTAGACAAATTCATTGGCATATTGAAATTTATCCAATTACCAAACCATGGTCTGGATTGGAACGTGGATATGGTATTTTCTTGAATGATATTTCTCCTGAGGATGCAGCTGAAAAACTTGGCGCTGCATGTAGAAAAGAATTAGCAAATCTTGTTGGTATTATTTAATTTCTGAATGGTTTATTTATCAACACTATTTACTTCTGTTAATGGGGAATGTTGAAAAATGGCTTGCAATAATTAGTGTCGCTCTTTTTGCAATGTTTGCTGGTGAAATGATTTCTGTTTATTATTTTATGTTAACTGTTCCTGAAGACGCTGTTGTTGCACAGGGTTTTTCACCTGATCCAAAATTGATTCAATTTGTTTCAATTGGTGTTGCACCAGCTGGGATTTTAGCTGCAGTTGCTTACATTATGTCAAGGAATTACGGTTCAAAACAAATCGGTGGTTTAATTATTGTTGGAGGTATTATTTTACTTGCCGGTAATCTTGTAGTTTATTCTATGGTAGACTCAATTCGTGATAGTTATGTAACAGATGCAGTACAGTATCTTCCGATTTTATTCATAATATTATCTGCTCCTGTAATGGCTGTTGGAGCAAGACTAATCTTAAAACGAAAAAAACGTCCTACAAAAGAATATTTTTAGTTGTGATCAAATCTCAATTCGTTTGAATGGTATTTGAAACCTATTTTTTCATAAAATTGTTTAACATCATCTGAACAATCTAAAATTGTTTTATAACAATCATGATTTTTTGCAAGTTCTAGTACATATTTGATAATTTTTTCACCTACATTTCTTCCTTGAAATTCTTTCCTAACTACTACGTCTTCTATATGTCCTACAATTCCTCCCTCATGAATAAATTTAGGCTCAATAAGTAGAGTGGTGGAACCTGCAATTATTCCATTTATTTCTGCAACAATTATGATGTGATTTGGATTTGATTTAATATAATTAAAAATTTCTAATGCTTTATTCTCCTTAATGCTTGTTTTTCTTAATGTATCTAATGTGTTTAGAAATCCTTTTTGAAAATCTTCTTTTTCTAATTCTCTTATGATTGGTTCGTCCATTTCTTTATTTTCCTTTATTCTTTTCATATTCTTCACATGCTTGTTTGTATGATTCTTTATTCCCAATATCTGTAAATCCTTTTTTTGTAATGAAGCTATCTACTACATTTTTCTTCATTGCTTTTTTAATTACATCATCCATTCCGTATGGTTTATTTTTTGGAATTAAATCAAAAATATTTGGATTCATAACATAACAACCCATGTTGACATTAGCTTTAATTTCTGGTTTTTCATTCCAGTTTATTATTTTTCCATTTTTAGAAGTTTCAATTACACCATATGGTAAATTAGTTTTATACTCATTTAGACTCATTGTAACAAATGATTTTTTTGTTGAATGTTGTTTAATCATATTTCTTAGACTAAAATTAAAAATTGAATCCCCGTACATACAAATAAAATCATCATCAATGAATTCCTCTGCTGTTTTGAGCTGTCCTGCTGTTGCTAACGGTTTATTTGAAATTGCATATTCGATTTTAACTCCAAATTTATCCCCCTCTTCAAAATAATCTTCAATTGATTCTCTGAGATAACTTACACATAGAACTATTGATTTGACTCCTCCCCTTTTTGTCCAGTTAATCAGATGTTCAAGAATTGGTTTATTTCCAATGGGTAGCATTGGTTTAGGCTTGTTGTTTGTTAATGGCCTTAGTCTTGTTCCTAATCCTCCAGCAAGAATAACTGCTTTCACAATCGTTATTTGAAATTTGAGTATTTATGTTCAAGGATAAATTTGTCTTTTTTTAAATAATTTTGATGATTTTTTTTATTACTATGTCTGGTGTTTCACCAAATAATATTATCATTGGCTCTTTTCCAAAATCCCCTCTATGGTAAATTATGTCTGGTTGTTTTTTGGAATTTTTAATTGCATTTTTAATTCCCCACTCTATAGTTGAACCTTTGTTTTTCACATTTTGTGGTTCTTGAGTTCTATCATAATCAAATGTAATTAGTTTCAATTTTTTTATCTTGGATATTGTTTCTTTTTTATATTTTAAGTTGATGGCAGATTGAATTTTTGGATATTTTTTATTTACCGTTAACAATGCGGTTGCAACATGTTTTGAACCTCCATATACTAAATCTCCAGCTACCACTACTTTGGTTCCAGTTTTAACTATTCTTCCAGAAATTCCAAGTATTTCTTTAATTGATTTAGGTTTTTGTTTTGAACAAACAAAATTTGTTTGACATTCTGGAATATTTTCATTTATTTTTTTTATTCTGGTAAATTCATTAATTGCATTTGACAATTTTATTTTTACTTCATCTTGTTTTCCTATATTTGTAATTACCATGCCATTCCCTACTTTTTTTGAATTTTTAATTGAATTTAATGTAGTTGTCTTAGCAAATTCTAATGATTTTTTAACATTTTTATTTTTTACAATTGCATATAATGCTGCAGCTGAATGAATACATCCGCTTCCACGATTGATCTTTGAAATTTTTTTATCTTTAATGTAGTAATTCTTATTTTTTTCTAAAACAAAATCTAACACATTTCCATTTTTACTTTCTACTCCTGTAATTACTACATTCTTCGCTCCCATTTTTTGTATCATTTTAGCAATTTTTTCAGGCGTATTTTTTGAATTAATTTTAGTTTTTGTCAAGATTTCGGACTCAAATTTGTTTGGTGTGATAATTGTTGCAAGAGGTATGATGAATTTTTTAAAATCATTAATAGCTGATTTTTTTATTAACATTCCACCTGTTGTTGATTTGATTACTGGATCAACTATGATTGGTACTTCTAACTTTTTTAAATATGCATTTAATATTTTAATTATTTCTGAATTGTACACCATTCCAATTTTTATGCCATCTATTTTAAAATCTGAAATTATTGACTCTAATTGATTTTTTAATATTTTTTTTGATACTGCTTCTACTAAACTAAAATTTGTAGTATTTTGTCCTGTAATTGCTGTAATTATTGTCAATCCATGAACATTTAGTGTTGAAAATGTCTTGATGTCGCTTTGAATCCCTGCTCCTGATGATGGATCTGAACCCCCTATTGATAATAAATTCACATCATTTACTAATTTTTAACCCTAATCTATTTTTCCATTAATTTTATTTTATTTCGGTTCATGCTATCTATTTTATAGTTGACCTACTTTTTTTTTATGTGGATAAAATTCCTATGGCTGATGATTCAATCCCTGAACAATTACAATGTACTAATTGTTTACTTCCTATGCAATACCAAGAAAAAAAAGATGGGAAATTTCTTTGGCAGTGTTTTAAATGTGGAAAAAAAATTTTTGTTTCTGAAAATATTGATGATCATATGGAAGAAACATGGAGTCCTCCTCGATAATGGATTTTTTTGATAATGATATCTTTTCATCCAAAAATTATGCCTTTGTTAATTACCAATCTTTAGTCACTGCTGAACTTGAACTAATTCAAAGAGTTTTTGAAATTCGGCAAAATTTTTCAAACCCTTCTGATTCTGAACGTCTTGTTGAGCCTATTTTAAAAAGAATTTCTAAAATTAAATCTGAGAAATTAATTTTTGAGCAAGAGTTTGATTTAATTTAATAATTTTAAGTTGAGGCCTGTTCTACACATTTATTTGAACAGAAGTCGTCTTTCATACTATGAAATTCTCTACCGCAATGGATGCATTCTCTAATTGTCTTCATACTATGTGTAGTATTTTAAAAATATAAAATTTTATTATTTTATTAATATAGTGCTAATTTTACACTTCTATAATTTTTTAATTAATTTCACGATTGTTTAAATCAGGTAAAGAATACATTATTTCATGGCTACTCAAATGACTTCTGCCCGTCGTGGTATTGCTACTGAAGAAATGAAACAAGTTGCAAAAGATGAGGATGTTTCACTTGATTGGCTAATTCCAAAAATTGCTCGTGGTTCAATCATAATCCCTAGTAATAATGTTAGACCTCAAAAAATACATAATGTTGGAATTGGTAAAGGTTTGAAAACTAAAGTTAATGTCAATATTGGAACTTCAACTTTGAATGTAAATTTAGATGAAGAAATTGAGAAAGCTAAAGTTGCAATAAAATACCATGCAGACACTATGATGGATCTTAGTGATGGTGGCGATGTTAAAAAAATACGTCAAACACTGATGGATACTGCTCCAATTACTTTTGGTACTGTTCCAATCTATGAAGCTTATAACTACGGTGTTGAAGTTCACAAAAATCCTTTGAATTTAACTGAAGATGATTACATCAAAGCATTTGAAAATAATGCAAAAGATGGGGTTGACTATACAACTGTTCACTGTGGAATTACAAAAGATATTGCAAAAAGAATTCTTAAAGTTCAACGATATGGGGGAGTTGTAAGTAAGGGTGGTACTATTACTGCTGCTTGGATGTTAAAACATGATAAAGAAAATCCATACATTACTCATTATGATTACATGATGGAAATTGCCAAAAAATATGATGTTACTTTTAGTCTTGGTGATGCGCTTAGACCTGGTTCTATTCTGGACTCTCATGATGAATTACAAGTTCAGGAAATGATCAATATTTCTCAATTAACAAAACGAGCTCATGAAAATGATGTTCAAGTTATGGTTGAGGGTCCNNGGTCATGTTCCATTAAATGAAGTGGCGGCAAATGTTAGATTGGCTAAATCTCTTATCGGTGATGTACCTTACTATGTTCTCGGTCCTTTAGTTACTGATGTTGCTTCTGGACATGATCATATTGCAAGTGCAATTGGCGCTGCAATTTCTGCAAGTGAAGGTGTTGATCTTTTATGTTATCT
>ENA-UZWY01005487-UZWY01005487.1-metagenome-genome-assembly--contig:-Day-2--50m-contig-5487_pt1 | contig 12009 bp, 14 predicted proteins | sample MGYA00260341_ERZ794901 | MGnify/ENA metagenome assembly ERZ794901 | reverse complement strand
CCTGGGAAAACGGATACTGCGAAAGCTTCAAAGGGCGAATGAGGGATGAATTGCTGACTGGCGAAATCTTCTATTCCCTGCGTGAAGCCCAAATCATCATTGAAATATGGAGGAACCATTACAACACCAAACGACCACACAGTGCATTGGGTTACCGCCCACCTACGCCAGAGGCCATCGTAGCGATGAACCAAAGGCCAATCATGCACTAACTTTCAACATGGACCACACAACTGGGGCTGCTCATGGGTAAGTCGACCTATTTCACTTACGCCGCTGATTTTTATTAACTCACTCAAAAGTATAGGATGGTAAATCAATTTCTATTATTTGATCACCCTCAAGAATAGTAATAGTTATGCTGTCTAGACTACGCTCATATGACAACGTAAAATCGTCGAAAATATATGTGCCTTCGTCTGCAGATTCTGGATCTTGCAGTTGTGCAAGAATTCCCGAAGACAATGAAGAAAGTGCACGCCGCTGGAGTTGCTCCACGAAGTAATCTGATTGACTTCTTACGACAGGGTCTGGCTTGACTTCTTCTGGTCTAAAAATTTGAGCACGCTCCATTAAGTAATTCCCCAAAAGGGGGTTTCCACCGAATGTAGGGGTTGAAAACGAATATTTCAGAGGCTCGGCAACAAGTTGACTTGAGACTAAAGAAAACACCAAAATAAAATACGTTCGTTTCATTGAGCGTCCCCCGTGATTAACATGTCTTTTGCAATAGCACTCAGGCAGTAATCAATTGCGACAGTTACTGCTCTTGTCGTCGCGCTATTTTGGGAACTACCGTTCTCTAGCTCAAGTAGCACATCCCTTAGTGGAAAACCATAAAACCCCCAACCGCCTTTGAATGACGACACTAACTGAGTATTCATTTTTGCTGAAACAATTTCTCCAGTTTCAACGCTTGTTGCGAACATTGATACCGTAACTTGGTCTATCGAATATTCTTCCGTGGCCCTTATGAGATTTACACTCAAACCGGCGGCCTCTTGATCAATATTTTTATCAAAACCAACAACCGCCCCCGTAATCAAGTAAGATACTGGCGCCAACTCAGGTACCAGAAACTCTTCCTTAAGTGCCGGGCTGATCAACTCATTTAATCTTTCCGATGCAGTAACCGGAGTTATTTCTGCATTATATCGCTGTGCAAGTTGTCGCTCTCTGAGCAGTAAGTCCAAATTTTGTCTATCCTGCTGCACAAAAAGGTATTTGTATGGTTCAGTTTGGAGTAGCATTTTTGCAATTTCAGTAGCGCCCTGCGTAACGCTTTTCGAGCCGACTGGAGCATCTATAGAACCTGTTTTGTCTCTTATTTCTCCAACAGCAACCATTAAGGGTGAAGTAACGGACGAAGTCTTTGAATCAGACAGTTTTTGCAAATCTTCTTTGGCTTTATTCTGTGCCAAATTTTCAATACTTTGGTCTAAAACCATAGGTTCTGTGATGCATCCTGCAAGCAGAGATATTATACTGAAAGCCGACAGCCAGAATTTTATTTTTGTCATCGGTGAGCTCATTCAAATAATTCTAAAGAGCTAAGAATGACACTGATCCATCATCTGTAACCAACTGCACATCACCCAAACCGACATTATTTATCACTTGATAATATACTCCTGCATCTTCCCGGAAACTTAAATTTAAGTCAAAGTCATTACCATCTACAACTAAACTTGCAGTGTCTCCTGTCAAGATATCGATTGTATTTCCAGATCCAGAAATTACTGCAGAAAACTGGCTTTCATCAAAATATGACCCTTGAAGCCCCATAATCACCAAGTCATTACCGTTACCATATAATGAGGCTTCGATAGACGCATGCTTACCTGCCTGTAAAGGGCCAATATTGACTGAATTATGGTTGCCATCAATAACCCCACTGATCAAACCGTATTGCTCAGGAATACCAGGCCCACCATCAACGGAAAACGCATTATTTTTGCCAGTCATAGTTAAAAATAAGTTTATATCTAGAATATTTTGTACGGATGCGGTGTTGCGTTTACCCTCTAAATTCATAAATAGATAGTCTGAATAACTGTTATTAACTATTACTTTTCCTCCATTCATGTCGACATTAATAGTGGATTCCAACCAAAACTCGGAATTTTTATATTCAAGATAATTATTGTTTCCGCTTAAATTGATATCAACATCACTCGTGTGCCAAGCAAGTACAAAGTTATCATCGCCCGTTAGGTCGACTTCAAGTCCTTGAGGTCCGAGATCGCCGTAATCCACATGGTTATCGTCACCATCTATGTTGACGATCACGTAATCTTGCTCAAGGTCATAAGAAAAATCCATTGTTGAGGAGCCCAAAACGGTATTGCCATAACCGATTATATCTGTTGAGAAAGTCGCCTGATCTAGATCATTTCCTAAAAGTTCGCCAAGTTGCAATAGAACCGTATTGCTATCGCCCAATATATCGGAGTTACTCGATGGGTTTGGGCCTATTTGAGCATTAGCGTTGTCCTTTTTGTGCTCCCAACCATCCCATGATACATCTACGTTATTGCCATCACCTGAGACATCAACATAGTGTGAAGTATCAGTATATTCTTCATCAGAATATGCCTCGAGACCCACATAATTTTCTGAACCAATAATTCCGACGTTGTTTCCAGTTCCTACGGCATACACTGTGTTGCCTGAGCCCTCAATTTCCAAGGTCGAAGGCAAACCTTCAACGGAAACTTCATAATCAAAATTGTTGTAGGCGCCGTTAACGCGAGCGTTAAACGATTGCCCCTTAGACGAATCTATTAAACTAATTCGTCCGGAATTATTATTGCCATGCAAATCCAACACAAGAGAATTGGCACTTTCCAAACCTTGTCTCTGATAGATATCCAAATCGTTTGAAGTTCCAGAAATAGTAATTTCCGCGTCAATGTTCGTGCCAATTTGCTGCAATGCAAGGATGTTGCCTTTGGCTACAGAGTCTACATGAAGGGTCACCGAATTTCGATTGGATGCATCAGCTAAACTATCTGCATTTTCTTGCACCACTGTTACGTCTGAGTTTTCGCCGATGATCGTCGCGGTTATTTCTGAAAAGTCATCATAGGATAGCTGGACGAATGCATCAGTCGAATTGATCATATCTATCTCAAGTAATTGAGCAACAGCACCAATAGCACTCGCGGTTACGGCGATACTATTATTTTGGCCTGATAGATCGAGATCAAAAACAGCTGCGCGGTCTACGTTGCCGCCAAAATCTGAAAGACTGACCAGGTTGTTTATTCCATCAACATGCATAGTGACTGTGGAATTACCTGTTTGCGCGAAATAGATAGTATTTTGACTTCCTAGAATATCGAAGAGCGCACTGTTTCCGTCTCCGGCCTGCGTTATTTGTGATATTGGCAAAATTGTAGTTAAGGAACCGCTGAGGTTAATAATAGCACTGTTTGCCCCCACCCCCTTCGTATCAGCGCTCTGGGTAATAATTATGCAATCTAGTGCCCCATCAAGAGAGCAATCATTAATACCCTCGGCATGAAGAGCTACTGGGCAGCATATCGCGGCACATAAAGAAATGGATGCCACACGCTGTTTAATAAATTTTCTCAACATTATGCTTCTCTTTTCGTGGACATTTTTTCCAATTTTTAGAGATGCTTATTTAAAGTGGCGAAGATCCAGAATTTATTGCAATGCTCCCATCAAGAGTACTTATTGTGATTGATCCAGAGCCAGCTTCTGTCAGAGATGGAATATATATCCCCAGGGACTCGTCGAACCTGATATCCAATTTATTGTCATAACCATCCACATCTAGGTCTATCGACGAAGCCAGAGCCAAGTCTATCATGTTTCCATCACCAATGACGTCAATCGATTGAATTACTCCATCATAAGTCGACTCTAGTGGGCTTCCTACTAGGCGTAGTGTGTTTGCATCACCCAGAACTGTAGTAGTTAGTAGTCCGTCGAGTCCACTCGCAACCCCTTGGAATTTAACGAAGTTATCATTTCCTTCAATTTTGCTAGTCAAAACCAGATTGTTATGAAGGTCGTCGGCGAAAAGATCATTACCAGATCCTGCGATAAAGGTATTAAGGCTTGCAGAATATACATCGCCAACACCGACGGTGTTGTGTTCGCCGTTGACTTCGAGAATAAATTCTTTGCCGTCAACTCCATCAATGTGAACGTCTCCATGAGACTGGTTGACGGCTACATAAGACCTACCCTCAGTATGAAGTTGATTAATGTGGAGTAAGTTATCGCTTCCCGCTATCCAAGCGTTCAGCCCGTTAGTGTCACGAATATCGGTTCTGTTGTGGTCTCCAAAAACATCAAATCTTACACCGCGATAGCCGACGTTGCCGATATCTAACGTGTTCCCAAATCCGTTTAATTTCAGATAGGCATAGTTTTCATTTTCAGTTGAGCCACCCATCATTAAGTCAAAATAACCATGCGTATGAATACTATTGTGGTCCCCCTCAATTGTTGTTGCAAAAGCGGTTTCCACTCCCATGAAAAAGTCTGCCCAACTGTGGGCATTCCAATCGATGTCGTTGCTATTACCCGACACAACGGTCTTTGATCTAGGAACGCCGAAATCCAGCATCATCCCGTCTATTCTGTAGTTTAAATGTACGTCGTTATCATTACCATCCAACGAGACGCTAATTGCGTCATATGTAAAATCGTGATGCGGCATCATCCAATGCATCATTTCCGTAGTTACATCAGTATTATTGCCGTCGCCTTTTACGTCTAAATTCATCCCAACTTCAGAAAATACAAATGCGCTATTATGACGGCCATTCAAAGTTATTCTCGAATCGGCCCACATACCCATTAAATCTGTGTGGACTGTATTAGAATCTCCACTTACGCGAAGATCGTTACGCGACTCCTCGGCATTAGACCGCAAAACCAAGTGATTTGCGTTGCCGAAAACTTCAACTCTATCGTGCCTCAGTCCCCATCCATGACGTTGATCAACATCTATCTCATTGTCGTCGCCAAGAACTACCAGTTCAGCGAATAGCCCCTCACCATGAGATTGCTCAAATTCGATGAAATTATTATTACCCATAACATCGATGAGTGCCGTAAACTGGCTTTCGCGATCCGTTATTTGATTGACAATAAGTTCATTTAGTGAGCCCGTGAGCGTTACAGTCGCGGTATTCCCAATGCCTTCCTGCAGAATATTAACAATATTTGCATCTTCGTCACTCCGAACCTTTAATTCTATAACGTTTCCAGTACTCTCCTGAGCTAACATACCTTCATTGCTTTGGCGCATTTTGACGCTTGAAGCCAAGCCCGAAATACTAGTGACAATTTTGGAGAACTCATCGTACTCTATTTCAACAAAAGCAGCCATACTATCTTCCAGTGCAATGTCTAACAGCGCTGCAATGCCCGAAATATTAGCTGCATTTACACTTACAGTGTTTGCTTCACCGATTATGCTCAAGTCAATTTTTGACTGAATATCGCTGCCGCCAAAGTCTCCGACACTGACTAAGTTGTCATCACCATGTATTGTCATGGTCATTAGAGAGTTGCCGATCTGCGAAAAGTACACGGTATTTACGTTACCCAGAACCTCAAAAATCGCGCTATTATCGTCGCCGAATTGTGCAATTGTTCCAATCGGCAATATGGTGGTTGCTGATCCGTCAACCGTTATAGTCGCTTCGTTCGCGCCTACGCCCTTTGTTTCAGCACTCTGCGTGATTACGATGCAGTCACCATTCTCAGACGGTTCGCAGATGAGTTCTGCTGCAGATTGTTGCGGCAATAAAAGAGCGCAAAAAGAAGAAGTCATCAGAAATGCGCGGCGGGACTTGAATGCAAACATATTAAACTCCATTAAACCACCCCAAATTTTCCGAGTAAGCCTATCTAAAAATGTAAAGACTAAAGATGTATCAGGGGTTCATGTTAAGCGCCATAAATCGTAATTATGTGCAAGGAGTGTAAAATTTCTATATAAATCAAGCCGTGACCACGGTGCTTTCAGACGAAAGCGAACCAGCCTCTTAATGGCCATCTCTGATCCTCCGCTTTCCTAACTATAGGGGCAGACCACTTCAAAGGGGGAATCTCAGCTTTTCTCCCCGCGCAGACCATCTAAAACGATCCGGATCTTCTCCTCAGCAGAGAATTGCCACCGCGTCTTACGCTTGATTTCTTTAACGTGTTTATCAGCCGATCTGTTCGGCCCTGTCTTCGTTCTCATCTCGTATCCTTTCAAGGATTACGATGAACCGAAAACTCTCGCCAAGCAAAACAGCCGCTCTGTCTCAAAGGCCGTGACGGGATACAGATAGAACTTACCTCGAAGGGACTTTGAACAACAATACAGCGAGATTTGTCACAACATGGGTTAGACTTTCGTTTAATGTGTATGGCCCAACGGGGGCTAAAAGGAGCTCAAGGACCGACGTCCTGATTTGGATTGAACCTCAATCTTCGGAAGAATTTTCGATTGAACTCGATTACTTTTCACAAGAAGAAATTCTCGAGCTCGACTGGTGCGATGGAGACTTTTCCGACGTTGGACCGAAATCCTGAAAGTCTTGGAGCGTTGAAGTTATCGAAGGTCTCGAAATCTAGTCCGAAGGCATCCCAAGAGCATAGGCCCCAGGGCAGAAATCTTAGATCTTCCAATTTTGAGCTCGAAAGTTGAAAAACCATAGGAATTGTTGGGACTTAGAGACCCTATCACCTTGATAAGCATCAAAGACATGTCTGTAGAGAGTGTCGCATTTGGAGTTGAAAACGGTCTCATCGTAGGCGTCTTGCAATCCACCATCAATGCTCTTCCTTCTCTCGTCACAAAAGACGCGTTTCAAAACCTGCTATAGTGCGAATTCGACCATTTTTTCAGCTGATGCAATTGCAAATGCCCGAAGCCAAGCTTGTAGAAAAAGTGTTACGGAGCCAATAGCAGCTTTGCGTCTGCAAGCGGAAATTCACGATGTCGGCGCTGCCAAAGGAAACCGGACATAGAGCATCACCGCCAGGCGGATGATCTCCGGACTGGTGTTGAAGTACTTAAAAGGGGAACGTTTAGTCATACCCGCACACGCGTTGCATCATAGATTGCAGTGTATTGGAAGCGGCGCACCTTTTCTCCCTGTTTGCCTTTGAAAGTCAGGAACTTGACGTCCATCTGGATATGATGACCAGGATCCTGTTTCTGATATCGTTTGGTATGAACCTTCCGCGTGCGCGTGCCTCGCGGAAGACGTTTCAGCCCATGGCGTTGCAATATGCGTGAAACCGTTGCGTCAGATATCTTGATGTCGTGGTAGCGCTCTAAATACCAAACGATCCGCATTGGGCCGAGGTGGTATTTGCGACGAAGATAGAGAACCTTTTACTCACGCTCGGGTGGCGTTCTGTTGGCATGCCACTTGGGGATCGGAGGGGCGTTGATCAGTCCGGCTTCACCACGCTCAGCGTAGGCTTGCCTCCAGCGGTAAAAGCTGGAGCGGCCAATGCCAAAATAGCGACAGGATTTAGCGACATGGCCAATCTCTTCAGCGTATCGAAGTATCCGCATCTTACGCTGTATCTCGCGCTGATCCTTGTTCATGAACATCTCCTTCTTCCCAAAACTGGGAGGTAAAGGAAATGTCCCGCGAGTAACGGCATATCTACAGCTGGTTTGGTGATTTTTCATATTCGTGGTAACATTCCTGTTATCAACACAGGGCGAAATAAAATGTTTATGACATCAACCGACTGGGAATTTTCTGATGCTGATGCAATGACCCAAGCAGGCCATGACATGTGGCCGCAAATTAAGTCCGCAGGAGCCATAAGCTTCAAAGCTGCGCAAACGGGCGACAACACAGCACGAACAGTGATTATTTGGCCATGTGCCGCAACGGCGGAAGCGGCAATAGAAAATCTGAGAGCTGCTGCTGCCTCCATGACGGATACAAAAGTCAATGGCACGGCAATGGGCGAACTAACGGTAGACTACGAATAAAACTCCAATGATAAGGAATTTGCTACGGCGTCGAGTTCGTGGCGAACGCAGTATGATAAACGGGTTGGCAACTATTCGCTGGTCAGACGCCTACTGTCTAGAGCAACGATTGAAATGCTACCCCCCAAAAAAATAGGGGAACTAAAATGGCAATTGAAGTTAAGAATTTCGCCAAGCAGGCTGACGAAGCTAAGGACATGCCAAACGCGCGAATGGAAGCGGTGAGTGTGTTAGGTCAACGCATAATGAAACTCACGCTTGCCCCAGACTGGAAATGGTCAACCGATATAAAGCCAATTGTGGAGACTCCAAGCTGCCAAGCCACCCATACTGGAATAATCGTTGAAGGGACCATCCACTGTGTTTGTGATGACGGTTCCGAAGCAACCTACACAGCTGGTGATGCATATGCAATTTCGCCAAATCATGATGCTTGGTGCGTAGGTGGCGAGCGTGCTGTTGTGTACGAATTTGCCGGTATGTGGGGTGAATGAAATGTCACTCTACAAGAAAATTAAAGCAGCTCAGGATGCAAAAGACGTGGACGGATACTTAGCCTGCCTACACGACGACTTTGTTTTTGTCAGGCACCAGTCAGGAACTGAAGTAACAAAAACGGAATGGACACCTACCGTTACAGCGATGATGGAGAGCCGCGTATTAGAGTTCAGTAACCAACGTTGCTTGTATGAAAGCGATGATATTATGGTGGAACACTCATTCATGAAGTTTCCCGATGGGACGGCAGAAGCGGTACTTGTCGTCAATCACATTAAAGATGGAAAAATCATTCGCGTCGAAACTGGTGCGACACCAATCAAATAATTGGCCACACTTATTCGATACAAGTTGCAACAATAACTAAGGGAGAGTTAAAATGGTGGAAAGTTTTGGTGGAAGCCTAAACTTTATAGTTTGGATCGTTCTTTTACTCGGTGCGCTCTATTACAGCTACAGATGCCTGTTCCAAACAAAAGCATTCGTTGATCAATACGGATTTGGTGATAGCGCAATTTTCATGACACGTTTTGCTGGTACTCAAGTAGGTGCAGCAGCGATAATTTCGCTCGCATTGCTGTTTGTTGGACCGCAAGGTGCTTGGGCATTTGTGGCATGGGGATGGACGCAATCTTTACTGGCTTCGATATTTGGGTACCAGACTGTGAATGGCGAATGGGCTAACGTGGAAGGCGTCAAGGCGACAGCCGAGGGTTACATAGCCCCAATCGTTTTCCTAATCCTGAACAGCTTATTACTCTTGAACATGGGTGATATACTCTACGGCTAACCTCAGTCATATACTGTAGATATGTACAGACTCTCGGGACACTTCCTATAAATTCCCTGATTTGGGATTGAGGAAGTATGTCTGACGTCAGCACTTGTGGGACAGATTTGGAGAATTGGACAACGGAGAATTTCTGGCTCATCTTATCGACTAAAAGATCGAGATCACGAAGAAGATCTGCAACTAATCATGCACCACCAGAGCCACAGAGAGCCTCTCTAGAGAGCCTTTGTGAGGATAGACTTAGGCTGGCAAGGTTCGGCTATTTAGGGTCTGAGAGGCCTTCTACGATACCTTTGAGCAACCCATCTGTACCTTTGATCAGTTGATGGAAAAGAGTGATTGGATAATCTTATCTGTGAGGGCGCTGCCTTAATAACACCGCTCTTATCCCTGTACGAAGCCCCGTACTTCTTGGAAGGGGTGCTTTACGATTGAAGCGACGGGCTCTAGTCGCAAAGCACCCCTCCAAGTTTTTTTCTTAAGTCGCGTATACACCTGCTTTTGCAGCCAGTGATCCAAAGACTGCAGGACAGCGTATTAAATTGTACCTAAGTGTTGACTACTCTGAGGGCGTTCTCGAGGTAGACTGTGGATGCTTCTGTCAAACAATCAAATACTGACTCTTTAAGAATAGAACCGTCAGACAACAACGGCTTCAGGCAAATGCTTTAACATATGCTTTCCAGGCACTGAATTTTGGCGACATCTTAGGTGATACCAGTACTCGTCTAGCTGATCAGATGCTCTTCTCGCTCTTGCCTCAGCAATCGTCGCAGACTTCGTGCGGAGCGAATACGCAATGCGATTAGAGGAATAGTTACTTCTAAGGTCGGCTGGAATGCGGCGACTGAAGTAGAAAACTCCATCTTTTACGAAGGTGTACGGGCGTGAAATGGTCTTCGACATGGTCTACGGCTCCTAGCAGTGGCTAAAAGCTGAAGCGTTTCCAATGTGTTAGCTTAAGTGATGGTGCCCGGGGGCGGAATCGAACCACCGACACGAGGATTTTCAATCCACTGCTCTACCCCTGAGCTACCCGGGCACGGGTCCGGCTTCTGCCGTGGGTGGAGGCGTTCTATTGCAGAGGTTGAATACTGTCCAGAGGGAAAGATGAAATTTCCCAAGGGTTTTTTTGTTAGCCACACATCAGCCTAATTTGATCGAAATTGGGTGCATCTAAGCTGCATCCGCTTGCATCTTTAACTAAGCACACATAGGTTCCGCGCGACCCTCCAGAAACTCTCTGGACAATATACGAGGACACCATGGAAGCTTTCACGAATTTTGTGCCACTTATTCTGATTTTCGGAATTATGTATTTCCTGCTGATCAGACCACAGCAGCAGAAATTGAAAGAACATAAGAAGATGGTGGAAAGCCTCCGTCGGGGCGACCAGATCGTCACCCAAGGTGGTATCATCGGCAAAGTGGCGAAAGTTAAAGATGACGCCGAAGTAGAAGTTGAATTGGCCGAAGGCGTGAAGGTTCGCGTCGTGCGTTCAACAATTGCTCAAGTCATGAGCAAAACCGACCCAGCTGACAGCTAAAACCACACGGCGGAGGCCACATTATGCTTCAAGTCGATCTCTGGAAACGGATCGCGATATGGGTCGCCGTCGCTATAGGCTTGGCTTTCGCAGTACCGAACGCCTTTTACACAAGGGTCGAAGGCCACAATGATGCGGCAATCGCCGTTGAGGGCGGCTACGCGAGCGATGTTGAAACAGCTGCGTTTTCGGCGTGGCCGACTTGGTTGCCCTCCAATCTTGTGAACTTGGGTCTCGACCTACGCGGAGGTGCGCATTTGCTTGCAGAAGTGCGTGTTGAAGAAGTTCACAAAACGCGCCTCGATGCGCTGTGGCCTGAAGTGCGTGACGTTTTGCGGGCTGAACGCGCGACCGTTGGCACTATTCGCCTGCAATCGACCGGCGAAGCTGAACTGCGCGTACGTATCTCGGAACCCTCTCAGATCGCAGTTGCAATAGAAGCTGTTCGTGCACTTGCACAGCCAGTTTCCAGCGTTGCGGCTGCGGGTGCATCTAACCTGAACGTGGTCGCTGATGGCGCGGACGTCATCGTTACGCTTTCAGACGCTGAAATTGCGGCCACGAATGACAGAACCGTCCAACAAGCGCTTGAGATCATTCGCAGACGTATCGATGAAGTCGGCACACGCGAACCTACTATTCAGAGACAAGGCGCTGAACGCATCCTCATTCAGGTGCCAGGTTTGGGATCTGCGTCTGAGTTGAAAGATATCATTGGTACAACCGCGCAGTTGACCTTCCAACCGGTTGTTTCCCGCACGTCCGATGAAACCACGCAGCCCGGTGCTGGCAACGAATTGGTGCCATCTCTTGATGAAGAGGGTCAGTTTTACATTCTTGAGCGTAGTCCAGTCGTTACAGGTGAAGAGCTTGTAGATGCGCAGCCTTCGTTTGATCAAAACGGTCGCCCCGCGGTAAGTTTCCGCTTCAACCCAACTGGTGGGCGAAAGTTTGGTGACTACACCGCCGACAACATCGGCAATCCCTTCGCAATCGTTCTTGATAGTGAAGTCATCAGCGCACCGGTTATCCAATCCCATATCTCGGGTGGTTCTGGCATCATTACGGGCCGGTTCTCGGTCGAGGAAAGCACCAACCTTGCGGTCCTATTGCGGGCTGGCGCACTTCCAGCCGGCCTAGACTTCCTCGAAGAACGCACAATCGGACCAGAGCTTGGT
>ENA-UZWY01000960-UZWY01000960.1-metagenome-genome-assembly--contig:-Day-2--50m-contig-960_pt2 | contig 12066 bp, 11 predicted proteins | sample MGYA00260341_ERZ794901 | MGnify/ENA metagenome assembly ERZ794901 | reverse complement strand
GGGCGCAAAGGTGAATTAGTCTGTACCAAGACTTTCCCATCAAAGCCGGTAATGTTTTGGGATGACAAAGGTATGAAAAAATATTCAAATTCATATTTTGGACGTTACCCTAATGTATGGTGCCATGGCGACTATGTGAAGCTCGTGGATAATGATGGAATGATTTTTTATGGGCGTTCAGATACCACTCTGAATCGAGGTGGGATAAGAATAGGTACTGCTGAAATTTATAGACAAGTCGAACTTCTAAATGAAGTTTTAGAGTCTATTGTGGTAGAACAAAATTTGGAAGATGATTCTAGAATCATTCTTTTTGTAAAGCTAGAGAAAGAAAAACTATTGAGTTCAACCTTAAAAGAAAAAATTGTAAATCAAATTCGAAGCAATACGACTCCTAGACATGTACCTGATTTAATACTTCAGGTCTCAGATATACCACGAACAAAGAGTGGCAAGATTGTTGAATTAGCGGTTCAAAAGGCTATTAATAATGAACCTATTGACAATAAGACTGCACTAGAAAATCCTGAAGTTCTAAGTGAATACTCTAATCACAAAGAGCTTCAATGAAGCAGCATTTCTAGTTGACACCAAGGGTTATAATANNTACTTTATTATTAATTTAAGGTTTGTGCTGTGGCAAAACTTTACTTTTATTATTCTGCAATGAATGCGGGTAAATCAACTTCCCTTCTTCAGTCAGCTTACAACTATAAAGAGAGGGGCATGACTCCTCTTATTCTCTCTGCAGCAATTGATAATCGTTATAGTGTAGGCAAAGTTACTTCACGAATTGGGCTTGAAGCAGAGGCGCATCTATTTCATAAAGANNTGTGTTTTGATTGATGAAAGTCAATTCCTTAGTAGAGAGCAAGTAAGACAATTGGCACAAGCTGTAGATAGTTTTGATGTTCCAGTTTTGTGTTACGGAATTCGAACAGATTTTCGTGGAGAACTCTTTCCTGGTAGCCAACATCTACTTGCATGGGCAGATAATCTCATAGAATTGAAAACCATTTGCCACTGTGGAAGTAAGGCAACAATGGTGGTTCGTATTGATGAAAATGGAAACGTAATTGAGGACGGTGACCAGGTGGTAATTGGCGGCAATGATCGATACCAATCAATGTGCAGAAAACACTTCGCCGAACATATTTGGAAAAGCTAAAATTGGCAACTTCGTAGAGGTTAAAAAATCTACAATCGACAACGGCTCTAAAGTCTCTCATCTGAGCTATGTGGGCGACAGTACAATTGGCAAGGATGTTAACGTCGGTGCAGGTGTGATTACTTGCAACTACGATGGTGCAAACAAATACCAAACCATTATCAAAGACGGCGCTTTTATTGGCTCAGATGTGCAACTCGTTGCACCGGTTACAATTGGTAAAAACGCCACAGTTGGCGCAGGGGCTTCCATTACAAAAGATGTGCCTGACGAGTCTCTATCACTTAGTCGCAGCAAGCAAGCCACTAAGAAATAATATCCTTCCTTAAAATTGGATTATTTGAAATCAGTTTAATATAGTTATGTTACAATTGATCTAAGTTCAATTCTATTGAGCAAAATAGAGACCTATAATACCTATGCTGGATAATTATCAGCTCAAGAAGTTGTTGGTCACCATCATTTATATAAGGAGAGTTTTATATGAAAGAAAAAACAAAGAAAAGCCCACTCTTACATTCTCAGACCACTCGTCGTGATTTTGTTAAGAAACTGGGCGCACTTGGAATAGCAGGCTCAACCGCCGGCTCATTATTAACGCTGTCGGGCAATGCCTTAGCAGCATCGGGTCATCGCGGTGGTCGAATGCGCGCTGGTATTGCGCATGGCTCAACAACAGATATGTTGGACCCTGCAAGTTATGAAAACGGTTTTACCTCTAAGCTCAATTATTGTATTCACAACCATCTTTGCGAGGTTGATGCAACCGGTGCTATGGTGCCAGAATTAGCAGAAAGCTGGGAGGCCACAAATGGCGCAAAAACTTGGGTTTTTAATCTACGTAAAGATGTGGAGTTTCATAATGGCAAAACGCTAGATTCTGACGATGTCATCGCTTCTTTTCAACATCATATGGGCGATACAATATCCCCAGCAAAAGATCTACTAAAAGAAGTGACCAGTATGCGTAAAGATGGCAAAAATCGCGTGATTTTTGAGCTATCTGGTGGCAATGCTGACTTTAATTTTGTCGCCTCCGACTACCATATAGCTATTAAGCCAGCAAAAGATGGTGCCATTAGCCCGAATGACGGTATCGGCACAGGTGGCTATGTGCTAAAAGAGTTTGAGCCGGGTGTTCGCTTCTTGGGTAAACGCCACGCCAACTACTTTAAGTCTGGCAGAGCATGGTTTGATGAAATTGAAATGCTATCAATCGTTGACCCCACTGCACGCACAAACGCGCTCATGACTGGTGAAGTGGATACGGTTGACCGAGTCGACTTAAAAACTGCCCATCTTTTAGCGCGTAAGAGTGGTGTTAATGTAGAGGAAGTAACAGGCACTAAGCACTATACCTTCCCAATGCGTACCGACACGGCACCGTTTAATGACAACAATGTTCGCCTTGCGCTTAAATATGCACTGAAACGTGAAGAATTGGTTGAAAAAGTCCTTTACGGACACGGCGCGGTTGGTAACGACCATCCGATTGCACCAAGCAATCCATATCATGCAGCCTCATTACCACAGCGTCCCTACGATCCTGATAAGGCAAGTTTCTACGCTAAAAAAGCAGGTGGTATTAAAGTGCAGCTCTCTGCTGCTGATGCGGCTTTCCCAGGTGCGGTTGATGCTGCTGTGCTTTACCAAGAGCATGCAGCTGCAGCTGGCATTGATATCGAAGTGGTTCGTGAGCCGAATGACGGCTACTGGTCTAATGTATGGATGAATAAGCCTTGGGGCGCATGCTACTGGGGTGGACGTCCTACAGAAGATTGGATGTTTAGCACTGCTTACCAAGGTGGCTCCTCATGGAATGACACTTTCTGGAAAAATGACCGCTTTGATGAGTTATTACTTCTTGGTCGTGCGGAGACTGATCCTGAAACTCGTCGTACCATCTACTACGAAATGCAACAAATCCTCAGTGATGAGGGTGGTGCTGTCATTCCGATGTTTGCCAATTATGTGTTTGCTTCTGCTGAAAAAGTTAACCATGGTGCAATGGCAGGTAACTGGGACTTAGACGGTGATAAGTTCGCAGAACGCTGGTGGTTTGCCTTTTAATTAACGCTTAATACAATCTTGTTGTTAAAAGGATAGCCATTGAAACACGTCCTTAAAATAGTGGCCCAGCGCCTTGCGCTGGGTCTACTGACTCTTTTTGCCATTTCCTTAATCATTACCTTTGGCGTCGAACTGTTACCGGGTGATATAGCACAAGCCATACTTGGCCAAGGCGCAACCCCGGAAACGGTCAAAGTCTTTCGAACGGAACTTGGGCTTGATAAACCCCCACATCTACGCTATTTAGATTGGTTGGGGGGTATGGCAACAGGGGATTTTGGTGTCTCCTTATCAAACAAAAGAGAAATATCAGAACTGGTAGGTCAGCGTTTTTCAAATACCCTTTTTCTTGGTGGCTTCGCAGCGCTTATAGCTATACCACTTGCCCTAACGCTGGGTATTCTAGCAGCACTTTATCGCAATAGTCTGTATGATCGCTCTGTTAATGTCTTTACCCTAAGCTCTGTATCGGTTCCAGAGTTTTTTGTTGCCTATATTTTGATTCTGTTTTTTGCCATCAAGTTGGGCTGGTTCCCTGGTATTTCAAATATCAGTACCGATTTATCACTGGCTGATAAGTTACACAGAACACTGTTGCCTGCTGCAACATTAACGCTGATAGTTATGGCTCATATGATGAGGATGACGCGCGCTTCAATCATCAATTTATTGGCAAGCCCATATATCGAGATGGCTCGACTCAAAGGAATAAAGCCTGTGAAAATTATTATACGGCACGCCTTGCCCAACGCCTTGGCACCAATTGTTAATGTCATTGCGATGAACTTGGCTTATCTCGTTGTTGGCGTGGTGATTGTTGAGGTCGTTTTTGTATATCCGGGCCTAGGCCAGCTTATGGTAGATAGCGTTTCCAAACGCGACATCCCGGTTGTGCAAGCTTGTGCGATGATTTTTGCTTCGGTCTATATATTGCTCAACCTAGCAGCAGACATTATTTCTATCGTTACCAACCCGCGCTTGTTGCACCCCAGATGATGAGTAATTTTCTTAAAAACCTTGCCTCAGTGCCCTTTAGTGCAAAATTCGGCATGGTTGTGATCGTTGCTTACGTGGTGGTTGCTATTTTTGCACCTCTTATCGCCCCATACGGAGAAAGAGAAATTCTTGGAAGAGCTTATGAGGTATGGTCAAGTCAATACTGGCTTGGTACCGACAACCTAGGAAGAGATATGCTCTCACGACTTATTTACGGCGCACGTAATACTCTTGGACTTACCTTAATTATAGCCATCTTAACTTTCTCTCTTGGAATGTTAACGGGCATGGTTGCAGCTGCTTTAGGCGGATGGGCAGATCAAGCACTCAGTCGTATTGTAGATATTATTATGTCGGTCCCTTATCTGATATCTGCTCTTATGGTACTCTCTATTTTTGGCGCCTCAACCCCCGTTATTATTGTCACCATAACCGTTTTAGAGGCTACTCGAGTTTTTAGGGTAACCAGAGCAACAGCTATGAACGTTGCGGTAATGGACTTTGTAGAAGTTGCGCGCTTAAGGGGTGAAAAATTATCTTGGATTATTGGCAAAGAAATCCTGCCAAACATATCAGCAGCACTTCTTGCAGAATTTGGTCTGCGCTTTTGCTTCATTATTCTGTTTATATCTGCATTGAGTTTTCTGGGCTTGGGTATTCAACCCCCGGCGGCAGATTGGGGCTCTATGGTGCGAGACAATTCGACATTGATCTCTTATGATGACATTACGCCGCTCATTCCTGCTATTGCAATCGGCTTATTAACCGTAGCGGTCAACTTTGTTGTTGATTGGATGCTTCACAAAACAAGTGGACTTAAAGATGTTGGCTGAAAACAATAACTCTTCTGCTCCGACTACACAACCCTTATTGAAAATAAAGGATTTGCGCATTGAAGGCTTAACCGACAATGGCTGGCAAGAGATTGTCTGTGGTATCGACTTAGAGCTAAAACGTGGCGAAATACTTGGGTTAATTGGTGAGTCTGGCGCTGGAAAATCAACCATTGGCTTGGCGGCAATGGGCTATGCTAGAGATGGTTGTCGCATAACTGATGGCGATATTTTATTTGACGGCATCGAATTACGCTCTGCCCCAGAATCGGAAAAACGCAAACTCAGAGGCACTCGCATTTCCTATGTTGCTCAAAGTGCTGCTGCTGCTTTTAACCCAGCTCACCGTCTGCTAGATCAGTTTACTGAAGGACCAGTAGATCACCAAATATTATCACAAAAAGAGGCAAGGAATAAAGGGCGCGCACTATACAAAAGTCTTGACCTGCCGGACCCGGAGACTATTGGTGAGCGCTGGCCACATCAGGTTTCTGGTGGTCAACTGCAACGCATGATGGTTGCTATGGCAATGTCTTGCGAGCCAGACTTGATTATCTTTGATGAGCCAACTACAGCATTAGATGTTACCACCCAAATTGAAGTGCTAAAAACTATTAAGGAAGTGGTTGTAGAGCACAATGTTGCAGCTATTTATGTAACCCATGACCTTGCAGTAGTTGCTCAAATGGCAGATCATTTGATGGTGTTACGTTATGGCAAACTGGTTGAAGTTAACAGCACCGGAGAGATTTTAAAAACACCAAAACAAGACTACACTCGTGATTTGCTCAATGCCAGAACTAGGGATGAAAAAACACCTACACTGGCCGATCACTCAAAAACCCTCCTTGATATTCACTCAATAACGGCTGGTTATGGGGACGGACCCGATGTATTACAAGAAGTCTCAATTTCTGTTGAACGAGGAAAAACAGTAGCTGTCGTTGGGGAATCTGGAAGTGGCAAAAGCACTTTGGCAAGAGTTGTAACTGGCTTGTTGCCAGCACGCTCTGGTGACAACCGTTTTGCAGGACAAGTATTGCCAGCTGAGCTAGCTAAACGCTCAAAACAACAATTGCAAAAGATTCAAATGATTTACCAATTGCCCGATGTTGCTCTTAATCCTCGTCAACGGGTTCGTGACATTATTGGCCGACCTCTGAGTTTTTATCTCGGCTTAAAAGGTAAACAAAAAGAACAAAGAATTAAAGAGCTACTGCGACAAATTGAGCTTCCAGAAGACTACATTGATAGGCTTCCAGGCGAGCTTTCTGGCGGCGAAAAACAACGTGTTTGCATTGCACGCGCACTGGCTGCTGAACCAGAACTAATCATTTGCGATGAAGTGACTTCTGCTCTTGATACAATTGTTGCTAAAGCAATTCTTAATCTGTTGCAGCGATTACAAAATGAACTAAATCTTACTTATATATTCATCAGTCACGATATTGACACCGTTGCCAATATTGCGGATCAAGTGGTGGTTCTTTACGCTGGGAGAATAGCCGAACAGGGTAACACCTCCGCAGTATTTCACCCGCCATACCACCCCTATACTCGACTCTTACATTCGTCGGTACCACAAATGCGTCAAGGCTGGCTGGAAGAGACACTTTCGAGCCAAGAAACTCAAGCTGGCATTGCTAGTGAGGTGAAAGTCACCGAACAAGGTTGTCCCTTTGTGGAGCGCTGCCCTGTTTCCATTGAAGATACTTGTGCCTTTAGTAGGCCACCCTTACAAAAAAGTGCAGAAGGTCACACCATAGCTTGTCAACACGGCATAGAAGTATTGTTGGGTGACGCTCAGCAATAGGGCTAATAGTTATTCGCTAACTGTCGAATTGTTGCACAGATCTCATCAAAGCAAGCCTTAGCTTTATCACTAAGATGGCGAGCACGCAAATAACAATGCACCAAGCCCCTTCCCACGTTTAGATGATTCACAGCTTCAACGCCAACAGCTTGTAACGCATCAGCATAAATCGCACAATCATCGCACAATGGGTCGATTTCGGCAGGGAATAAATGGGTGGGCGGTAATTGGCTAAAATCGTTAGTTTGTAGTGGCGAATATAGGGAGTCATTATTTGGTTCAGGCTTATCCCCTAGGCGTATGTTTTTATAAAACACCATATCATCTTTGCTTAATAGCGGCGCATTGGCGTGCTCATTCATCGAGGGCGTCTCCATATTATGAGCGAGTGCTGGATAAATCAACACTTGACCCAGTAGTTGTGAGCCACTAAATTGGCTGCGGGCGTTTGCGACACAAGCACACAGCGTACCACCTGCACTATCGCCCACCAATACGATTTGATGATTATCAGCTAATAAATAATCGACAACAGCCAAACAGTCATTAATGTCATCGGGATAATGAAACTCTGGTGCCAGACGGTAATCTATAGCGATTAAATCAGAGCCGCTGTTTTTTGCAAACTCTGCGCAAATATCGTCATGACTGTCCAGACTGCCAACAACAAATCCGCCGCCATGGGCAAAAACAATTTGAACTTTACTCGGCTTTTGGTCTACTTGATATCGACGAATTGGAACATTGTATCCATCTTTACCTTGAATAAAACCATCAGTCACGGTGATACCAGCAGGATACGGTGCCTTAAAAGCTATACATAAGGCATCATAATAATCTCTTTGTTCTGCAACACTGGCGCTGACTGAATTTTCCGGGTAACAATCTAAAGACTTTTGTACAAAAGCCTGCATCTGAATATCAAGACTCAAGAAAAACCTCTAGAAATTTTTTCCTGCCATTTTTTTTGATAAACTTGCTCGTCATTTTCTAACGCGTCAACACCACAAACAAGATAGAAATAATCGCCATCACAAGTTACCTCAAGAAAGGTGCTGACATTGATGTCCCAGCCAGGTCTTGATTGGCGAAAATCCCAGCGACACTCGCTAGTCACAGAATTAGGATCATCCGGAAGAACACTATGTTTTTCAAAACAAGACTGACCCACTGTGAGATTGTGCGCAACAAAAGTAAACTCTCCAAAATCATCGTCAATGATGGTTGTCACCCTACCACTAGTGGCGTCTGTATGACTTGTGCGAGAGTGCTTCTCTGCTCTGGTTGCTTTGGTTTCATTAACGGGACACACATAACCATCACCCAAATCACGAGTTAAAATATCGCCACGATCATGAAGGGGCAGGCTAAGTTTGGCAGAAGACAAGTTCAGTGTTAGCTTAGCATCTTCTGGCGCAGGCCAAATCAATGGAAAGTAAGCGCTAGATACTGCTAAACGCAATCTGTGGCCAGCGGGAACTTGGTAGCCCGTATCATCCAACTTCATACAGATATTCATAGCTTCGCCGGCTACGACTTTTTGAGGAGAACCCAAGCCATTACGCATAGCTAGGTTGAGAATCCCGTAACTAATTCTTTTACTTTCTCCATTAGGTGCAACATCACATAAACGAATAATGATTTGGCCGCAATTTTTATCACTTCGTAGCGATACTTCAAGCTCGCCAGCACCGAGTATAGACAAAGGTTCGGCAAGAGGTTCAGAGTCAAAGCATTGACTGTAAGCATCATCCTGACGTTGGTCAGTAGGAAAATCTGGACCACACCAAATTACGCAATATTCACCACAGGCAGACCCTGTTGTTAGTGGGCTTTTGACAGACGCTTTACCTGAAGTTTTACTGTTAGTTAATCGCCCATCGGGGCTCAAATTAAAATCTATTTGATGACTTTGTGGTGGCCACTGATTGCCCTCAACCCAAAGGCCTGGACGCTCTTGGTAGAATGACTTAGGCGGCACAGCATCTTGGATATAGGCAGCGATAATGGGCTCATCCATAATGCCGTTATTAATATCTTTAAGCCAATAATCCCACCAGCGTTTAGCCTCTCCTAAAAAATCCATCTCTGGTTCAGGTAGGGCAAAATTGGGATATCGGTGAGCCCATGGACCAATCAAAGCTTTTTTTGGCCCAGGCAGGCCTTGCATCATGCGTGGAATGGCAACTGAGTAGGAATCGCCCCAGCCCCCTATACAATAGACTGCGGCCTTAACCGAATCATAATTTTCACTAATGGAACCATGTTGCCAAAATTCGTCTCTATGACTGTGTTCAATCCAATTTCGCGCTAAAAATGGCAAGTTTTCTAAGCGCTCAAGCCAGCGCGCTTTCCACTCGTCCCCAAGTAATAATGGATCAGGCGGTTTGGCCATGGTGCTAGTCATCGTAGAAGCCCAGCTAAAGTTCTCAATCAACAAGGCGCCGCCCCGATAGTGAATATCATCTGCATAGCGGTCATCCGAAGAACAAACGGTAATAATGGCTTTTAGAGCTTCTGGTGCCAAAGCGGCAACCTGCAAGGAATTAAAGCCACCCCAAGACTTGCCCATCATGCCGACCTTGCCAGTACACCAATCTTGCTCACTAAGCCAAGCAATTACTTCAACAGCATCATCCAACTCTTGCTGCAGATATTCATCAAACATCAAACCTTCCGATTCACCGCAACCGCGCATATCAACCCGTACACATCCATAACCAAAACCAGCCCAATAGGGGTGCATTTGTTCATCACGTATGGCTGTACCATCTCGCTTTCTATAGGGAATATATTCCAAAATTGCGGGCACGGGTTGCTCGATTGCATTTGTGGGAAGCCAAGCTCGTGCTGCAAGTTGTGTGCCGTCAGCAAGGGGGATAAAAAAGTGCTCCCACTCCTGAATACTGTGCGTGTAATTAGGACTTTTCGACATAGTAAAACTCCAAATAATAAGACGACGTCGATTAGTATACGCCAGCAATAACTAAATTAATTAATTTGAGAACGTAAATTTTATAAAAAAATTGAGAAATTATTAAAATGACAAAAAATGGCTTATTTTCGAGGCAAAAACAATATAAATAGTGACAAAAAGTAGGGTAATTTTCGTAAAAATATAGCTTTTATGCTATTAAATTATGCTATTTGTTGCTAAATGTATATTTTTGATAATTTCGGAAATAATCGTTTTCAGTTATTTTTTGACACATTCAAGGCATATTCCTTTGCCACTTTGAATATATGGGTCCAAATAGGGTTATAATCGCCACTTACTATATTTTCTCTAGCGATGCTCCAGCTACCCAAAAATGTTTGGATTTTGACAATCAGTTTGGCACTGTTTATGTCGCCCAGTGTTTTTATCGTATTTGTTAGTGGCATTATTGGAGAGACCTTAACATCCGTCAAAAGCTTATCCACGCTCCCTGTTGCTCTCAGCGGTGTGGGTACAGCTACTTTTGTTATCCCCGTCATACGACTAATGGCACTTTTTGGCAGGAAAAGAGTTTTTCTGGGCGCCTGCATTTACTCAATTGTTTTGGCAATGATTGGTATTGTTGCACTTACCAATAGCTCGTTTGTATTGTTTTGTTTGGTAAATTTTGCTTTTGGCGCCACCCTTGCAACAATGTATCAGTTTCGCTTTGCGGCTGATAGGTATCAAATTGACTATAGGTTATGAGTGAATTAACGATCCTCTTTTTATTACTTGGCGCCTTTTCTGGTTTTGTAGCAGGCCTTCTTGGCATTGGTGGTGGTCTAATAATTGTCCCAGTATTGCTTTATCTATTGGCCCCATCGATAGATCAATCAATCTTAATGCATACCTCAATTGGAACTGCTCTAGCGGTCATTGTCTTTACATCTATCTCAAGTCTTTATGCTCATCATCGTCATGGCGCTATTCTTTGGAGAAACTTTGTTAAGCTTACTCCAACAATTCTGTTGGGCTCATATAGCGGGGCTATTTTGGCGAAATATTTGAGCTTTGACTTTCTAAGAATGTTCTTTGCTTTTTTTGAAATTACTGTGGCTTTAATTATGTGGTTTGGCATCAGTGCATCCAGCCATGCTGATAACTTATCAAGGTGGATTTGGTCTTTTGCAGGTTATTTTATTGGTTTGATTTCAGCCATGGTTGGAATTGGTGGCGGGACAATGACCACTCCATTCTTAGTTTATAACAATGTTGAAATTAAAAACGCTATTGCAACTTCTGCAGCAGTTGGAATGCCAATTGCTATTGCTGGAAGTATTGGTTTTATGGTGGCTGGTTTATCTCAAGCTCTTCCAACTGGAGGTATTGGTTTTGTAAACTTTGAAGCGCTGATTACAATAGTTGCTGCGAGTATTTTTTTTGCACCATTAGGAGCAAAAGTTACACATAAGTTGGATAGCAATAAACTCAAAAAAGGCTTTTCAATTTTCTTGGCTTTTCTTGCAGCAATGGTGCTTTTATTTTAAAAAAGACTACCCTATCTAAATCAGCTACGATTAATCACCAGAAAAATTTAAAGCAACAGAGTTAATACAGTAGCGTTTTCCAGTTGGTTGTGGCCCATCTGGAAAAACATGACCTAAATGAGAATCACATGAGGAGCATCTCACTTCAATTCTCATATGACCTAATGAATCATCTTCTAATTGTCTTACACAATCACTATTAGCGAGCTCATAAAAACTCGGCCAGCCACTTCCTGAATCAAATTTAGTGCTAGATTCGAATAACAATGCGTCGCAACAGATGCAGTGATAGTTTCCAGTTTCACTATGGTTATAATACTCACCAGAGAAAGGCGGCTCAGTTCCGCATTCTTGAGTGATGTGATAAGCTTCGGGTGATAAATTCTTCTTTTTGTTCATTCGTGTATTATAAGAGAAATTTGAGATTAACATCAATATCTAAAGTTAAAATTTATGAAAGAATTTTTAGTTGGTGGCGCAATTCGGGATAGGATTTTAGGTGTCGCTACCGAAACAACAGAAAAGGACTTTGTCGTAGTTGGATCATCTCCTGAGGAGATGAAGTCTTTAGGTTTTCGTCAGGTTGGAAAAGAATTTCCTGTGTTTCTTCATCCAAAAACTAATGATGAGTATGCTTTAGCTCGTATAGAACGAAAGATTGGTAAGGGGTATAAGGGTTTTGAGTTTGATACATCGAATTCTGTGACTTTGGAGCAGGA
>ENA-UZWY01002886-UZWY01002886.1-metagenome-genome-assembly--contig:-Day-2--50m-contig-2886_pt1 | contig 12090 bp, 10 predicted proteins | sample MGYA00260341_ERZ794901 | MGnify/ENA metagenome assembly ERZ794901 | reverse complement strand
AACCGCCTGAATGGCCCAAAATGTAGAATAGGCGTCGTCAAGCATTTTTGCCTCGGTTTTGGAGATCAATTTTAGCCCTAAGGCTTGCATAATTCCTGCAGACACTGAGCGGTCAATTTCCCCCGACGTTAAACATGCCGCTTGTGAAAACAACTCAATGTCTTGCATCCGACCAGCACCAAGCTTTGCATCCCATTCATCGCCCTGCCCTTTCGCGGCTTCGATTTTCAGGCGCATGGCGGCGGTGTCGTCGAATATCTTCTGCACGTCCTGAGCGCCAGCTATCAATTCCCTACGAAAGCTCTCGATATCATCCTGTAAACCAATTGGTCCCGCAATCGGTCTTGCGCGCGTCAGGGCCAAATGCTCCCATGTCCATGCGGCGCTCGTTTGATAGTCTTTGAAACTTGCAATGCTGGTTGCCACTGGACCTTGATTGCCCGAGGGGCGAAGGCGCATATCCACTTCGTACAGCTTTCCTTCGGCCATTGGCGCAGAGAGTGCTGTCACCATGGCTTGCGTAAGTCGGGCGTAGTACGTCCGGGTCGCCAATTGTTTGCGACCCTCAGAAAACTCCACCCCATCTGCATCGTAGATGACAATTAGATCGAGGTCAGACCGAGCATTCAGCCGTTGCGCACCCAAAGACCCCATGCCCAGTATGATCGCGCCTTTCCCTGGTGGCGGACCGGATTTGATAGAGAATTGATCGACCACAACAGGCCAAAGCCCCCGCAACACGGTCGTTGCAATGTCGGCATATTGTTGGCCGGCGGTTTTCGCATCGATCAAACCCCGAAGATGGTGCACACCAACGCGAAAATGCCACTCTTTTTGCCAACGCCGAGCTGTGTCTAGCTTTGCTTCATAGTCAGAAAGCGCCTTCAACTCTTTGTTCAAAGCCTCAAGTAGACCGTCTTCATTCGGCCATTTCGAAAAGAAGCTGCCGCCCAATACGGCGTCAAATACAGACGCATGTTGCGATAAATGGCGTGCTAGATCAGGGGCTGTTCCAGCAATATCCAGTAAGAGATCAATCAGCTGGGGGTTTGCTTCAAACAGCGAAAACAACTGAACGCCAGCAGGCAGACCGGCAAGGAACCCATCAAACGCTACGAGAGCCTCGTTTGGTTTGGCAGACTGAGCCAATCGATTTAGAATAACCGGCTTTAGACGCGAAAAAATGTCGGAAGCGCGTTCAGATCTCAATGCCGGATAGGTCGGCCATCTGGATAAAACCGCATTATCAAAATCGTGAGGTTGAGATGGTGCGGCAGTGTCAGGGGCAAAAAAATCTTCGGTCAGGCAATGCACTTCTTCTAAGCGATCTGAGATTTCCTTTTTGAACTCAATAAGATCAACATCCATGAAGCACGCCAATCGCTCAAATCCTTCGTCTGATCCTGGTAATAGGTGGGTTTGCGCATCGTTTATCATCTGCAACCGATGTTCGACTTCTCGATGATACCTATAGTGGCCTGCCAGAGTTGCGCTCGTGTCCTGCTCAATCCAACCCTTTTCAGCAAGCGCCGCCAATCCGGGAACTGTTCCTTGCAACCGGAGAGACGGATCTCGCCCGCCAGCGATCAGTTGGCGAGTTTGAGTGAAAAACTCGATCTCGCGAATACCGCCGCGCCCCAATTTCATATGGTGTTTTGGCAGCGTGATTGGACCGCCAAGCCCTTTGTGTTCACGAATGCGCAGCCGCATAGCATGCGCATCCTGAATGGCCGCAAAATCAAGATGTTTGCGCCAAATGAACGGCGTAAGTGTTTTTAAGAAGTTTTCACCGGCACCAATATCCCCTGCACACGACCGAGCCTTGATATAAGCCGCGCGTTCCCACGTGCGTCCCAAGCTTTCGTAGTATCGCTCTGCGGCCTCCATCCCAAGGCAAACGGGCGTCACAGATGGATCGGGGCGCAAACGCAGATCGGTGCGAAAAACATACCCTTCGGCCGTGATATCATTGAGCATGGCACGCATTTTTCGGGTGGCCCGAATGAATGAAGAACGCGCCTCAAGAAATACATCAGGTTCAAAACGTGTTTCGTCGAATAGGCAAATCAAGTCGATATCAGAACTATAGTTTAGCTCTCCCGCGCCCATCTTACCCATCGCAAGGGCCACCAAACCACCACCAGTTTCGGCGTCTTCAGCTACGGCTCCGGGCAGTTTGCCCCTGCGAATTTCTGCCCCCACGGTCGCACATATTGCGAGATGCACCGACAAATCGGCAAAATTGGTCAACGTTTGCGTGACAGTCTCGAGCGGCCAAACCCCTGCTAGATCAGCCAGTGCCGTTAGACAGGCAATCCTTCGTTTCGCGCGCCTAAGTTCCGACGGTAAAGCGGAAGCGTCGACTTCTCGCAAGTGATGAAATACGTCTGATATCGCGGTCTCTGGTGCATCGAATGCGGGTTTTATCCACTCAATTTCTTTGTCAAGAAGACCTGCCAAATAGGGACTACAGCCGGCAGTTCCCGCGACCAAATCTTGAAGAACCGCCGAACAATCGGAATACATTTCCCGTATATCACTCGCTTTTTCGGTGTTAAAAGGGCGGGGAGAACGGGTAATACGGGCTTCGAAACTCATGCCCAAAACATTGCTCTGTGCGGGCCAAATGGTCAAGAAGCACAGNNGTCACTAAGTGTGAGATCTCGATGAGTAAAAGCCTTAAACGCGTGAAAAGAGCCTTGGAAAGCTTTGGCCATTCAACCGAGGTTCGTGAAACCGGTGAAGCGCGCATGGCACAAATGGCTGCAGACGAACTGGAAGTAGACGTTGATCAAATTGCCAAGTCCATCATCTTCAAAGGCGAAACAACGGGCGAAGCAATTCTTTTTCTAACCGCAGGTGGCAATCAGGTCGATGTCACCAAGGCCTCGGACCTTGCCGAGGAACCATTGGGCAAAGCAGACGCCGCATTGGTTCGTATACAGACTGGCTTCGCAATCGGTGGCGTTTCTCCGATTGGTCACAAGAATCCTATCCGCTGTTGGATCGATCCACACCTACTTAAATTCGAGGTTGTTTGGGCTGCCGCGGGGACACCCCATCATGTGTTCAGCTCTACTCCTAATCAATTGGCTAACATGTCAGGCGCAAAGACAGCCGATTTTACCGTTACAAAAATAATGTAAAAAACTTTTACATTGACCCTTGCATTTCGATGGGAGAACTCCAATCTTGGTAATGTGAAGGGAATTCACATCACGCCAAAAACGGAGTTAATAATGACAAGTTATGCCAATTCATCCCAATCCACCTCGAACGAGGCTTGGGGTAACAGCAGCGAGGCATGGTTCGATAGCAAAGGCAAACATTGGCCTGCGCGCGCCGAAGCATGGCTTGACCGCAAAGGTAAAGGTGCATGGATCGCAGCAGCGGTACTTGGCTTTATCTTCTTTTGGCCAGTTGGACTGGCCCTGATGATTTACATGATCTGGAGCAAAGAAATGTTCTCAAAAAACTGCACAAAACGTAGCCACAAACTGCACACAACATTCCGTTCATCAGGCAACACAGCCTTTGATGCATACAAGTCGGACACTCTACGCCGCCTTCAGGATGAGCAAGAGAACTTTGAAAACTTCCTTGAGCGGCTTCGTGCGGCGAAAGACAAGAACGAGTTCGATCAGTTCATGGACGAGCGCGCAAAAACACCAGCAGCTGAAACTGCGCCTGCATCTGACAGTGAAACCGCACCTGCGTAACACCGACAGCACAATCAATGGATCGGCACAATTGCCGGTCCCTTCTATCTAACAGGAGAGAACCATGACCATGTCCACACAAGGCGAGTATCACACATTCGCGGACGATCATCACGCCCATATGGACAGTTCCGCACATAGTGAAACCCCGCCGCTACCCGTTCAGATCCTTAGCGTGATCGGTTTCGGCGTCTTTAGCATCGTCGGTGTCGCCTTGGCTTTTGATGCCCACTGGATCGCTGGATTGGCCGTAGCAGCCATCATCACTAGCACATGGGCCGGAAATCGTACTTTTGGCGGCAAAGGCTACAGCAAAAAAGCCCGCGCTAAGAAAGTTGCGTCGGTCGTGCCAAGTATCAGTGCAGATTCGTCGTCTGGAAATGCGAGTTTTGATGCATATCGTTCAGATATGTTGGCCCGCCTAGAGCGTGAAAGCCGTGACTTTGACGCGTTCCTTATTCGATTACGCGATGCGCGTGACTCGTCAGAATTCGACCAGTTCATGAATGATCGTGCGAACGGCGCAAAGCCAATCAACGACGAACCAAACAACTAGATAAGTGAACGCCGGTCGCTTGGTGACCGGCGAATAACCCTAACCACAAGAAAATGGACCAATGACACATACCGCCCATCCCGATCCTATCCTACAAGAGGATTTCTACGCCGACACACCAATGAAACGGTTATTCGCTTGGTTTGTGGACATGATTATCATCGTGTTGCTTAGTGCTGCGGTGGTGCCGTTTACAGCGTTTACTGGCGTCTTCTTCTTCCCACTGCTGGTACTCGTTATTGGCTTTGCCTACCGCGTTATAACGCTGACCGGCGGCTCGGCAACGATCGGCATGCGATTGCTATCCATCCAACTGCGAAACCAACATGGCGAAAAGTTCGGCTTAGGTGAAGCCGCTCTCCATACTCTCGGGTACTCAGTTTCGATGGGAATGCCACTTATTCAGGTGGTCTCGATCATCCTGATGATGACCACCTCTAGAAAGCAAGGTCTGACGGACATTGTCATGGGAAGTGTTATGATCAACAAACCCGCGCGCTACTAACAGTCGCAAATCGGGTTGGCGGGTCGAAGAACTCTTGCTATCGTTCACTGAACGAGTGAATGGATAGATGAGACACACACTTCAACTGGCTCCGCAGTTTTATGTAACTGCCCCCCAAGAATGCCCCTATCTTGAAGGGCGCAAAGAGCGAAAGCTTTTCACGGCCCTTCAAGGAGACTCGGCAAACGAGTTGAACAGCTCACTTTCCAAGCAAGGCTTTCGCCGTTCACAAAACGTCCTCTATCGCCCCTCATGCGCAGATTGCAGCGCCTGCATGTCAGCCAGAATTGACGTACGGCGCTTTTCTGCCTCCAAAAGCCAGCGCAGAGTTGAGCGCAAAAACTCAACTTTGGACCGTCGAACCAATTCGCCTTGGGCTACCGAAGATCAGTATGATTTGTTTCGAAGCTACTTGTCATCACGTCACGCAAACGGTGGCATGGCTGACATGGACGTTTTCGAATTTGCCAACATGATTGAAGAAACTCCGATCAAAACGCGGGTAATTGAATACTCGTCGCAGGAATCTCGGGATCTGGCAGCCGTCTGCCTGACTGACGTTCTCGATGACGGTGTAAGCATGGTCTATTCGTTCTTCGATCCTGAACTGGCTGGCAACAGCCTCGGAACCTATGTGATCCTAGACCATATCCGCATCGCGCAAGAGGTTGACCTTCCCTACGTCTACTTGGGGTATTGGGTGCCAGGTTCGACGAAGATGGGCTACAAGGCAAACTTCTCGGGCCTCGAAATCTATCGCGGCCAACGATGGGAAGCGATTGAAGATCCAAGCCAGCTTGAAGAGGCGACGCATCCGCTCGCTGTTGAACCTATCGCCGAGCAAGTGGCCAATATTAAAATCCCTGGTGTTCACTCGGTCAAATAGGAAAAGGCCGGACGATCGCCCGGCCTTTCTAATATCTTTGAACTTGTAGATCAGTTCCCTATTAGCGCCGGAACAATCGTTACGATTGCAGGGAAGAACCACAATAGCCCTAGTCCAACAACTTGGATCAGTACGAATGGAACCACACCGCGATAGATATGTCCGGTGGTAACTTCTTTTGGGGCGACCCCGCGCAGATAGAACAGGGCAAATCCAAATGGTGGCGTCAGGAACGACGTCTGCAAGTTGACCGCGATCATGATCGTTACCCACTTGGGATCGAACGTGCCGCCGTAAATCACAGGCCCCACGATTGGGATGACGATGTAGATAATCTCAAGGAAGTCGAGAACGAACCCGAGCACGAACAACACCAGCATCACAATCAGGAAAACCGTAAACTCGCTGTCAAAGCTTTTGAGGAATAGTTGTATGTAATGTTCGCCACCGAACGAAATCACCACAAGGTTCAGCAACTGCGATCCGATGAGAATGGTAAAGACCATCGACGTGACCTTTGCCGTCTCTCTGACGACCGGACTTAAAACTCCTGTTCGGAACAATACATAACAAGAATAGACCAACCCAAATGCAGCATAGAGATACGCAGCCTGAGCAAAGAAGAAAGCAACCCAGCTTTCGACGCTGACCGAGGACACGTTAATACGCAGATCAAAATTGACACCAATAAGGATCATTATCACAACCGCGAAGGTCGAATTCAGAATGATTTTTCCGGAACCGCCCTCGTCTTGCAATTTGCGATAGGCCGCCAACATGATCGCACCAGCGGCACCAAGAGCTGCAGCAGGTGTCGGGTTGGTGATGCCACCTAAGATCGAACCAAGCACTGCGATGATCAGAACAAGCGGCGGGAATACCACTTTTATCAGCTCGTTCTGAGACATGCGGATCGCAGCCTCTTTACAGCCATACAACGCAATCAAACTGGGTATCAGCAAGTAAATCACGGTCAAAGACGCGCTGGTCTGCGGGCCGATAAGCAAGATGTCCACGATTATCATCAAGGCAACGCCTGCGATACCGATCAATATAGGCTCATGATTGGCAGACGGTTTCACGCCCCGACCTGTGGTCAATGTTAGTGCCATCAGGATCGCCAGAACAGCAACACCAGTCCCGATCGGTGCAGCATCTGAAACCTTTTGTGCGATTGCAGTAGCGATCTCTTCGTCTGTAAGCTTGCGGCTTTCCTCGACCCCGCCAGAAGCATCGATTGACACTTGCTGAGCAATTGCATCGTCCCAAGCGGCTTGGCCGTGAAGATCAACCATTGATGTCTGACATTCAGCACTCACATTCGTGCGAAGTGTCGCTGCTTGACCGATATCTGAATAGCTGCCGACCACAACGGATTGTGAACCGATAACACCAGCGGAAGACAGCATCATCGTGCCCGCGATCAACGCGACAGGCATGCCGATAAACCACGTAAAGCCTTCTTTTCGGGTAATGACTTCTGCCGATCCAGCGCCCATTGCAACGGCTGGGGCCTTGTCTGGGTTCATCATNNGGGCAGCAACGCAGCTTGGAATAGTGTCCCGACCGAGACAACTGCCGGTTCACCGAGATAGGTCAATGCATCGGTTAATCCAGCCTCAATCGCGCGACTTTCCTGCGCCGCTGAATAGAGATCCCCAGCGAGCGTGCCCAAAAGCACGATCACAATAGACGGAGGAATAATCTGGCCGAGTGTTCCCGAGGCTGCAATGACACCTGTTGAAAGCTCTGGCGAATACCCGTTCCGCAGCATTGTCGGTAGGGAAAGCAGACCCATCGTAACAACTGTCGCGCCAACGATACCAGTAGAGGCCGCAAGGAATGCGCCAACAACCACGACTGAAACTGCCAAACCACCCGGAAGTGGGCCGAAAACCCGCGCCATCGTGGTCAAAAGATCGTTCGCAATCTTGGACCGTTCCAGCGTGATGCCCATCAAAACGAACATCAACACTGCAAGCAGAGTCTCAATCGACTGCCCCGCTAGAACGCGTTCGTTCATGCGGTTAACAATAAAGCTGATATTGCGATCCAGAGCAGTTTCCCAACCACGCGTGAACACAGGTTCGGCGTATGTGGGCAAATCTGGGTATCGGAAGACCGATATGATTTCTTCTTTTACCCCACTTGCCACAAGCGCCGCGTAAGCATCCGAAGACGTATCAATTGCGTGGTGCAGCAGCATTCCAGCGCTGTCCAACACGGCAATAATACCGAATGAAATGACCCCTGCCCCACCGATTGCAAATGCAACGGGAAAGCCGGATAAAATACCCCCGAAGAGGCAAAGGAATACGATGATCAGGCCGACTTCGACGCCATCAAGTCCAAATAGCATTGTTTTACTGCCCCTAAATTAGTGTGTGCCTTCGAAGGCTTCTTCGCCGTCACCCAGCGTATCTTTGTCGAGATACTTGTTTTCACTCGCTTCGCCTTCTTTGCGCTCTAGATACGAGCGCCAGAAAAAGGCCCACGCATGCAAGAACACCATTCCTGCAAAAGCAACGAGTAGGATTTTGAATAAGAAATAGGCCGTGAACCCGTTTGGCGAAAACCCGATGGTTTCAACATTCCAACGCATCGCGCGTGATTTCATAAGCAACCGTTCAATCGAGTCTGACGCCGACGGCTTTGGAACGATCAGATGCCGCCACATGAAGTACCAGCCATACATCCAGATCAAGGTTGCAGATGGGATCATGAAGAAAAGCGACCCGAACATGTCGATCGCCTTTTTCGTACGGAACCGCACAGCCGAATAGATCAAGTCAACGCGAACATGCCCACCTTGCACAAATGTGTATGTCGCGCAGAGGGCGACAACCAATGCATTATAAAGCTTAAGTTCTTCTGCGTACCAACTGATGTCGAACTGCAAAGGAACACCAAACCCAAGCACAATGTCTGGGCGTGTGAATATCCGCTGCATGAATACAATAACAACCTGCTGCAGGACCATTGCCAGACCTGCCCAGGCGAAAAAACGGCCCACGGTATTGGCCACGCCTTCAAGCGTGCGAACGGCCCGCCACAAAAAGCGATTTGATACGATCCCAATGATCGTGAGGATCAAAAAGAACGTGAAGACAACAAAGAAAAACTCGACTGATCCGCCGTAATATACGAAACGCATCACCGCCTGTTTGTCCGACCAATCAAGCCAAAGCTGAGGTTGGGAAACGGCGCTTCCAAAATTGATGAATGCTGCCACGATGTTCTGAAGCACCCAAAGTGCGCCGTCCAATAGCGCACCGAAGAAGCCGACCGACTCTTCTTCTTGCATGATATACCCCCACGGTACCCTTTTTAGGGCTTTTTGTTACGGCGCGGTGCGCCGAAGGGCCCCGAATAAACCGGAGCCCTCAAGATCATGCTTAACGCAATTAGCCGCCAAGAACACGGTTACGCTGAGAAACGTAGTAACCATCTGACTTGTTAATCCAAGACGAAGATGCCGCCATTGAAGCTTCAAACGATGCACGAACGTCCGCAAACAGCGAGTCACCCATGTTTTCGTCCATAACTTCAGCAGAAGCAGCACCGAATGCATCCCATACGTCGTCGCTGAACTGCAGAACTTTGACGCCCTGAGCTTGAAGACGGGCAAGTGCAGCACCGTTGTTCGAAAGAGTTTCTGACAGCTGAAGATGTGTCGTTGCCATCGAAGCATTGCGCAGGATTGCCTGATGCTGGCCGCTTAGCTCGTTCCAGACGTCAAGGTTAACCGAAGCAGCAAGACCCGAGCCTGGCTCGTGGAAACCAGCAGCGTAGTAGATTTTTGCAACTTCTTGGAAGCCGGCGCGTTCGTCGGCCATTGGACCAACCCACTCAAGTCCATCAAGAGCACCAGAAGATAGTGCCTGATAAAGTTCACCACCTGGGATGTTCTGAACAGATGCGCCCAGTTTACCAAGTACTTTACCACCAAGACCCGGCATGCGGAACTTTAGGCCGTTAAAGTCGTCAGCGCTGTTGATTTCCTTGCGGAACCAACCACCAGACTGCGAGCCAGAGTTACCAGCCAATAGGCCTTTTAGGTTGAAGATCTGGCCAAGCTCATCATGAAGCTGCTCACCACCACCGTGGTAATACCAGTTTGTCAGCTCTTGCGCTGTGCCACCGAATGGTACGGCAGTGAAATACGCGTATGCTGGGTGCTGACCGATGAAGTAATAGTCAGCCGAGTGGTACATGTCCGCTTGGCCCGAAGACACAGCGTCAAACACTTCTAGCGCGCCAACAAGCTCGCCCGGTGCTTTTTTGTCGATGGTCAAAGAGCCATCTGACATGTCTGCAACCATTTTTTCCATATAGCTTGCAGCATCGTCAAGAACAGCAAAGCCACGTGGCCATGACTGAACCATAGTCAGCGTGCGCTTGCCTTGAGCGTATGCAGGTGCAGCTAGCGTTGTTGCCGCAGCGGCAGTACCACCGAAAGCGGATGTTTTAAGGAATGAACGACGATCCATTTAGTCCTCCCATAGATGTCTGCACAGGGAATCGCCCTGTGTAGGTCGTTTCGAGTGCCCCAACGCTAGCCAGCAAAAACCATTCTGAGAATACCTACAAACCCGTAGTTTCACGTGGATGGTCTTTGATTTCGACTTGAATGCCCTTTGATTTCCACCCGGATGGCCAAGTTTCTTTACCAATATTGACGTTTTTGTTCGATCCGTGCATTGTTTGGATACCCAATCTCAGGAAACTGCGCGGAGGCGCGTATCAATCGTCATGCTCCGCAGTATCCGAGACCTTCGCCCCAGTTACGGCCAAAAGATTTCGCTTCTCGCGACGTTGCCATTGATCATTGCTGTGGCCGCGATTTCAGTTCTTGTTGCAGTACAGTCCAGCGAAATGGCCGAACGCGAGATCCAATCGCTCGAAACGGAACTTCTCGAAGCCAAAAAGGCAGAACTGCGGAATTACGTCACCCAAGCAAAGAACGGATTTTATTACATCTACGGCAATGCTGCGCCAGACGACGAAGAAGCCAAACAGCAGGTCATGCAAATTCTTGCGGCGATGATTTATGGCGATGAAGGCTTCTTCTTTGTGTATGAATATGACGGCACAAATATTGTCAGCCCTCGGCAAACTGAATTCATCAACAACAATTGGATTGATCTTACAGACAGCCAAGGGACTAAAGTCGTCGACAAGTTGATCAAGACTGCCCGCCAAGGCGCTGGTTATGTTGAGCATTTGTGGCCAAAACCAACCACCGGCGAAGAGGCTGAAATGGTGTCGTACGTCACCGGCTTTCAAAGTTGGCAATGGGCCGTGGGCACCGGTGTTTTTATTGACGATGTCCTTGCAAGCGGTGCGGCGGCACGCGCTGAAGTAGAGGCGCGTGTCCAAAGAACGTTCTACTACATCGGCGCAATCGCATTGGGCGCGATCTTGATGGTGTTTGGTTCTGGCTTGTTTCTAAACATTCGCGAACGCCGTTTGGCAGACGCAAAACTAAAGGAGCTGACTCAAAAAGTTTTCGATGCACAGGAAGAGGAACGCGGCCGCGTTGCGCGTGAACTTCATGACGGCATTTCTCAGAACATTGTCGGAGTTCGCTACGCGCTCGAAATAGCCAAGCGACGCATGATGTCGGGTGACGAACGCGCCGTTGAAAATCTGGACAAGGGTATCGATAACTTGGCCACGGCCGCCCTCGAGGTCCGTCGGATCAGCCACGATTTGCGCCCTGGTGTTCTCGACGATCTAGGACTTGGGCCCGCAATCAAGACGTTGGCCGAGGAATTTTCAAACCGAACAGGCATCAAAGTATCGGTCGATACCGTTGTGTTTCGCAACCGGCTTGATCAAGATTCCAAAATCGCCCTGTTTCGAATTGCCCAAGAAGCATTGACGAATATTGAGCGTCACTCTGATGCTACTGCCGTTGTAATTGATGTTCGCGGTCATCGAAGCGGTGCGCTTTTGCGTATTTCCGACAATGGAAAAGGGATGAAGGGCGGCAGAAAAAGTGGGGGCCCAACCTCTGGTATCGGCCTTAAGAACATGCAGGAACGCATCGAACAATTGGACGGCACTCTGAAAATATCCTCTTCAAGCCGCGGTATGGTCATCGAGGCGCGCGTTCCCCTTAGCCATATGCTATCACCTACCAGCACCGGCATATCCGCAGAGATTGAAAGCGCAGCAGAATGACCCAGAATATTCGCCTAATCATAGTCGATGATCACCCGATGGTGGCGGAAGGCATTGAAGCTCTGTTGGAAAGTTATGACGATATCGAAGTCTTGGCGACACTCAGTGACGGCCAACAGGCCGTTGATGTCGCCAAGGAAATGCAGCCTGATGTTATCTTGATGGATCTGAATATGCCAAAGGTCAGCGGTCTGGTGGCGACCGAGATGATTTTGGAAACTTGCCCAGACACAGCGGT
>ENA-UZWY01013678-UZWY01013678.1-metagenome-genome-assembly--contig:-Day-2--50m-contig-13678_pt1 | contig 12100 bp, 18 predicted proteins | sample MGYA00260341_ERZ794901 | MGnify/ENA metagenome assembly ERZ794901 | reverse complement strand
CCAAAAGGCTGTCAAGTCTCTGTACGTCCTCTACTTAATGAAATTGACTGAGCTTATGGCTACTTCATCACTTTCTCTGAAAGAACTTGCGAAAAAGCTTAAAGTTGAATTTTCCGGAAACGGGGATTTGCAAATCACGCATGTTTGCGGACTTGACTCCCTGCAGCGGGGCGGACTTGCATATCTGACAAGTCCCGGTGGTATAAACAGTGTTCCGACTCCTGCCGGAATGTCGAGGCGAGTCAGTACAACTGTGGATGAAATTAATTCAAGTCAGGTTGCACTGGTCGTTTCACCGGAAGTTCAGCATCCGGAACATAATCTGCTGTTTTCAACTGACCCGCTGGCAACCCATGTGGAGGCCACAAAACTACTGAATTCTACTGAGTTAAATATTCCGGGACTCACAAAAAAGTCCACAATTCATCCCAGCGCAGTTATCAGCAAAAGCGCAAAACTCGGCAGGAATGTGATTGTTGGACCAAACGTTGTGATTTACGATGGTGTTAGGATCGGCGAAAACACAATCCTGCATGCAGGAGTAGTGATCATGGCCAACGTTGTGGTTGGCGCGGATTGTATCTTTTATCCAAATGCGGTGGTGCAGGACAAAACCGAAATTGGTGACCGTGTTATTTTGCAGTCCGGAGCAGTGATTGGTGCAGACGGTCACGGTTATTTTCAGCGTGAAGGCGTTAACCGGAAAATTCCTCAGGTTGGGAATGTACGACTTGAAGATGATGTTGAAGTTGGCGCATGCACGACCATTGACCGCGCGCGTTTTCGCACAACCATCATCAAGCAGGGCAGTAAGCTCGACAATCAGGTGCAGATTGCACATAATGTAAGTCTTGGTGAACATGCACTGATCTCAGCACAATCAGCGGTTGGAGGTAGTGTAAAGGCCGGCGATCATTTAATTATGGGCGGGCAGTCCGGAATCAGAGATAATGTAAACATCGGTAATAACGTTACCGCGGTAGCACGGGCAGTTATCACCGTAAACACGCAGGATAAAGAGGTTATCGGAGGAATGCCAGGAAGACCTGTTAGTCAGTGGAGAAAGCTTCAGTCGCTCATTAACCGTCTGGCTGAACTTTTTGACCGAGTCCGAAAACTGGAATCACGTCGGGATGTTGAGTAAATGGGTAAAAAAATAATGGAAATTCATCGAGCTGTTTTTATTATTTTTTCTCTGTGGTTTTGTGCTAAAATTTATGACAATTCTGTACTTTATCCGCAACCATCACAACTAAGCAGGAAAAATTAATAATGCCAGTTTCAGTAACTTTACTTCAAGTGCTAGCTGCAATGCTGCGGCTTTACAGCCTGATGCTGGTCGTTTATGCATTGATTTCGTGGGTCATGCATGAACAGCATTATCCACCTGCTGTCCGCTGGCTTCAGAGCATGGTGGAACCTGTACTTTCGCGTATCAGAAAAGTCATCCCACCCATCGCTGGTATTGATGTTTCGGTGATCGCCGCCCTATTGATCATTGAAATGATTCGTTCTTTTATACTTTACTGAATCATCTTCCTAAATCACGTTCCGCGTTTCTGGCTGCCGCAGAACCCGGAAAACGTTTAATCAGTTCCTCAAAATAATAAACTGCGTGCTGCTCAAGATTTTGCTGAAGCTGCAGTTTCCCCAGCATATAAATCGAATCCGGCGTTTTATAACCCTGTGATGTAGGACGGTGCTCATAACGTGTCAGAACTTTACGGAAAGACTCCTCCGCTTTTTTCCATTCATTGAGCTCAAAGTATGAGCGTCCTATCCAGTAAAATGCATTGTCGCTATCAAGGTTATCCGGAAATCTTCTGGTAAAATTTTTAAATACCAAAATAGCCTGAGAGTGGTTTTTTTGAATAACCGCGGTCATACCCTGATTATATATTTTCTTCACACCGGGATGCCTAATCAAAATAAACGGATCCTCCGGAGGAACAAGATCCGGATCTGAAAAATCACTTTGTGAACTAACCGTACCTGCCACAGTTGGCTGAGCATTTTTCGAAATCTCTGTAGCTGTAAGTGCGCGGGCCTCAGGATCAGGTAAATCAAGTGGATCTTCTAAATCCTTCAGATTGACTGCTCCATTTTCAACAAAACCCGGTTCCTCTTCAACATCCTCATTTTCCCTTTTGAGATCCAAATTATTTACTTCCGCCAATTCCAGTGTTGCCACGGAAATAGAAGTTTGCGGAAGCTCATTTTCAATATTTTTTAACAAGGAATAATTTTCAATCGGACGCAGAGGTCTCTTATTCGCTTTTTTCGACTTGTCCGTATTTTGCTGAAGAGGTTGATTTTCCAGCGCCTGTGAAATCATTGATGCAGCAGACTCAGAAACCTTGCTTGACCTCAGAGATTCCTCGACCGAACGCTCCAGTAAAACAAAATTCATCTCCCATTGCTCCTGCAACAAGAGGAAGTCATCACGCTGATCTTTTTGTTGTTTTTCGAGTTTATTCAACTGCTGCTGAAGCTTCTCAATTTTTATCAGCAACTGACTATTTTCTTCCGAAAGCAGGATTTGTTTTTGAGTAACAGTTTCTGAGCTGGGAAGAGTGGTGGTTGTTTCTTCGGTCTTTTGGGGAGTGAACTTAGGAAAAACACCGTCCAGCTCTGCGCACCCAGAGAAGAAAAACGGAGTTACCACCAAATAAATCAAACAACTTTTTTGTTTAAATCGAATGGTCGGTAGGGTCATTCTTCTCTCATCGTGAGTTGCGCCAGCAATTTACGCTCCCGTAATGTTTCCAGAACTTTTTGCATTTCATCTGCAAGTTCCGGCTGCAGATTTAAACGATANNGCTTCAATCAGTCGTTCCGCAACTTGACTGATACGCGGGAAACTGGGGTAGTGTTTGAGCAGATATAAATAACGTCCGATTGCGGAACGGTAGGCTTGCTTGTCAAAATAGTAATTTGCAACGTGCAGCTCGTGTTCAGCAAGGTCTCTCAGGGCTCTGCTCTGGTAGTCCTGCACGTCCTCCAAATAAGGACTTTGCGGAAAAAGTAAATAGAAACGCTGATATTCGCGAATAAGAGTCCGGTTGGGTTCCATGTTGCGGTCATAATCCCTTGACTTCACAAATAAGCCATAAATGTTGCGTTCATAATTGAGCGCAATCAAACGGTTAAGTGTGTAAGGCGCCAGGTGAGTGCGTGGGTTAAGCAGAAGGAAACGTCTGTAGCTGCTTTCTGACTCTTCCCACTTATTCTGCAAGAAATACAAATCACCCATTTTCAAATGAGAAAGTGTCGCCAGTCTTGTGCCGGAATGCTCCGCAATCAGGATTTCAAAATTCTTCAATGCTTCAAGATAAAATTTATCCTCAAATGCGACCATTGCTTTTTGATACAACTCTGTGGCAGGCACCCGTACCTGAGTTGTAGCTGTGTCAGTACAACTTTGTAAAAGACCGGATAATATTAACAGCACGAAAATATGGAAATATTTAATTGTCTTGTTCAAATCAGGAAAAATCTTCATTTAATTTTAATTCGGGTAATTAAGATGGACTCTAAAAAAGTACTAAAACCGTGTCATTCCTTGCAAAGCGGAAAATCATTTTTAAACGACAGTAGAAATTTCATTAAGATTGGATCAATTATGTTTCATGTTTTGCGTTTGCGGTAGCGTACCATGGTGACTTCATTGCCTCGATCATTCCAAAAAACCTCATCCATAAAGTTCATGATCATGATCAATCCCCGACCTTCGATACGCAGCAAATTGTGCGGGTCAGCCGGATCCAGCAAGTCTGCATGTGCAAATCCCTTTCCTTCATCACGAACAACATATTTTGCCGAGTTTCGGCTGATGTCATACTGCAAGATTAACTTCCGGTTTTTATAAGGATCAATGTCACGTTTTAGCGCCGCAGTTTTGTAAAACAATTTAGGATTATCCCTGCGCATTTCTGAACTCAATTCAAGGTTGCCATGAAAAATTGCATTTTCAATTGCTTCCTTGAGCAGCATGTTCATGCGGAACAGCTGTTCTTGTGTTAAAATACCGTAGCTTGGTAAATCCTGCGTCATGAAAGCGATTATCCTGTTAACTCCCTCAAAATCATTGCCGATTTCCAGGGTGCGTGTTTCCTGTAGCAAATGATCCAGCGCATAAGCACTGAAGTGAAAACCCTCATGCAGTGATTCAACTCTGTCCAGTGTACGCCGAAGTTCAAGCGGGTCAATAGCTTTTATAAGATAATCACAGGCCCCGAGCTGCACCGCGTTGAGTGCGTTTTCACTGTCACTGGTTGGACAAAGCATAACCAGCGGACGCCGGCTGTTGGCAGATTTGACTTCCTTGAGCAGCTCAAGACCACCAAGTTTTGGCAAAGTCAGCGCACAGAAAATTCCTTCGATTTCCTCATTTTGAAAAAAATTTAGCGCTTCCTCACCATCTCTCGCACAGAACACGGCATGTCCTGCTTTCACAAGAAAGTCTTGAAGAAAATCCAATACTTCAGCTGAATCATCAGCAATTAGTAGATTCATTTGGACGTTTTTCGTTGGTTTAAAAGTCGTATTTCTCGAAGAAAATCAACTGCGGAAATTCCGCAGACGCTTCAAGCCATCCTCTAGATCATCCTTTAAATCGTCAACATCCTCAAGTCCGATATGTATGCGCAATAACGGACCTTCAAAACGCCACGGTACTGCTGTACGGATTTTTTGAACATTTGTCGGAATGAGCAGACTTTCATAACCACCCCAGGAGTAACCCATACCAAACAAACGCATGCCATTCAGCATCTCCGCTACTGCTTCTTCTGCACACGGTTTGAGTTCAATTCCGAACAATCCGCTGGCACCAAGGAAATCACGTTTCCAAATCTCGTTTCCGGGTGCACCCGGTAGAGCAGGATACAGAACTTGCCGTACTTCCGGACGACTCTGTAGCCATTCCGCAAGCTCCAGCGCACTTGCCTGATGTTGACGCAAACGCACAGCTAGCGTTCGGAAACCCCGCTGAGCTAAATAAAGATCATCCGGTCCGGAACATTGTCCAAGATAACCCGTGCATTCAAGCAGTTCATGCCAGGCCTCTTTAGTAGTGCTAACTGTACCTAACATTGCGTCAGCATGACCAACGATATATTTAGTTCCGGCCTGGATCGAGACATCCACACCGTGTTCAAACGGTTTAAAAAACAAGGGTGAGGCCCATGTGTTGTCCATCAGCACTTTCGCACCGTGAGCGTGCGCAACTTCTGCAATTGCTGGAATATCCTGAACCTCAAAGGTGTGGGATCCGGGTGATTCCGTAAAAACAACTTTTGTGTTTGCGCGCAGCAGCGAGCGAATGTCTGCACCTTTTAACGGATCATAATACGTGGTTTCAACTCCAAACCGCTTCAAAATCGCATTGCAGAATCTACGTGTCGGCGCATAAACACTATCCGTCATCAGCAAATGATCCCCTGCTTTCAAATATGCCAACAGAGCCCCGGTCACGGCTCCAAGACCGGATGAATAAGCCAGACAGCGGTGCCCACCTTCCAATTCAGCTACGGCATTTTCCAAAGCCCACGAGGTGGGTGTGCCTTTGCGACCATAGGCCATTTCCTGCACTCCCGTCTCTTCTAGATAATCACGTGAATTGAGTTGTTCTATGCTTTCCGCAAGCACAGTGGAAACGTGAAATACAGGTGGATTGACCATGCCGCCATAGCGGTGAGGGTCACGTCCGGAAAGGATGATACGCGTATCTTCACGCAGAGAAGATAAATCAGGATGTTTGCTCATTAGAGTCGATAGTACAGGTTGTGTCAATGCCGCCTCGGGTGCTGTAGCGGGTTTTGATCAGTAATTCTTCAGGTTCAAGCAGGGAGTATAAATCATTGAAAATACGCGCAGTTACTCCTTCCTGAAATATTCCTACATTACGGAAAGTCAGGAAATAATATTTAAGCGCTTTTAGTTCGAGTAGTTTTTGCCTGGGAATATAATCAACCCAGACTATGCCTGTGTCAGGCAGCCCGGAAAAAGGGCAGACCGCGGCAAACTCGTTCATTTGATAGTTGACACGCTGCCGCGGACCCTCATATTCAAATGTTTCCAGAAAACTGGGCTGAATTGAACTTTCATCCTCAAAATCAAAAACCCGACCTTCTGCATAATCAATACTGGAGGTATCCATAAAATTTCTCAATTAAGGGTTGCGTTATGTTAAAGAATAAGGATAATGTGAAGATTCAGCCAAGCCACTTTTCAGTAACGATAAAACGCTGCCCTAAGCAAAAAAAGAGACTGATGATAAAAAGAAAACTTGGTCGTATACTCACCGTGTCTTCAATTTTGCTCTGGTTCATCGACAGATCTTCATCCATAATATCTGCTAATTTTAGCAGGATTTTGTGCGGAGATCATTATTTACAGCCTGTGAACGGCCTTCTCGGTGATGATTCCTGTGGCTTTAACGCGGACATGCATTTTACCGCTTTGATGTTTCTTATTTTGATTACTGGAATCGCACTCATTATCATATCACCCGCCCAGAATGAAGTGCATTAAAAATATTCTCAAGATCCCATGACTAAACTAGAACTAAAACAAGCTCTTGAAACCATTTTATTTGTCGCAACCCTTCCTCTTTCTCCTAAACAACTGGCAGAAATCATCGGAGAAGTTGAGACAAAAGAGATAAGGGAGATGGTCGCGGAGCTTAATCTGTCCTATGAAAAAACCAAACGTGTTTTCCGGATCGATCCGGTCGCAGACGGTTTACAGATGCACACACTTCCGGAACATAAGAAATGGGCTCAGTCGCTTGAAACCGTCAAGACCATCAAACTCTCTCCTGCAGTCATGGAAACTTTAGCCATTATTGCCTACAAACAACCCATCACCAGGGCAGGTATTGAATTTATCCGGGGAGTCGATTCGTCCCACACTATCCGCCGATTGATGCAGCAGAAACTAGTTCGTATTGTTGGTCGTGAAATGCTCCCTGGACGTCCCGGAATTTATGGAACTACCAAAAATTTCCTCGAAATATTCGGTCTCACCAATCTAAAATATCTGCCTACTTTAAGCGAACTTGATATTGAAAAGCTGCCTGGAGAAAATCAACTCGAACTACCGCTTGAAGAAGATTCAGAATAGCTTTTGCTAAAGTCTCTGAAACCTATTGTTTGTAAGCTTTTTTGGCAGTAATTTCTCGAACTACTGTGCAATGGCCGTAGAGCTTGTCAGACCTGACCGTCAGGAAAATATTTCCGTGTCGAAAACCATAAAATCCAATAATATACCGCCAGAGTGACAAGAAAAATATACTCCACCGCAGGCATTGGTATGGCTGAGATTCGCGCTTCTATTTTCTTTTTATATTTATTGTACAAAGCAGGATCAGCAATTCTGGATTCCACCTCTCTCATCAGTCTGAACTTAAAAAAGTAAGGTTTGAGGCGCAGTTCATGTAAGGGTTCAATCACCGCATCCGGAACTTTTGTACGTTTCAGCTCCCATAAACCCGGACCTGTAATCTGGTGACTCTGCAGCGCCGACGTCATATATGTACCAAGCAGTACAGTTGGTATAATAACGAGTACAATAGCTAATGTTCCGCGCCGGATATCACCCCAGTTAATAATGTCCATTATTCTCAATTGATGGATTGTGTGTATTTAAAGGATAAGATAATGTAGCATGATTGACACAATGATCAATCCAGATATTAGCAGAATTTACTCAAAGGGAGATTTGCATGGGCAAACACCACAAACAAAAAAAAGAATCAAAAAAAGCTCATCGCAGACAAAATGCCCGTTGGCTGGTCACCATTACCAGTGTCTTGATCCTGTTGCTGGCTGGCTGGCTCTGGTATGAAAGTCTGGAAGAAGATAACGATCTGGCTGCAATCGGGCAAGGAGAGAACGTAGTGGTTCAAGTTCATGACCCTGGTTGAACTTCCTGCCGTGCNNCTCAAGCGGGTGGTCAACTCGCTCAAACCTGAATATGAAGGAAAAATACGATTCCTAGTTGCAAATCTAAACTCTAAAGAGGGTCGCTGGTTTGCAGAATATCATAACGTCAGCAAAGTCACTCTGCTCTTTTTTAAACCGGATGGTACAAAAATAAGTTCTTTAAACGGAGAACAGGAAGTGGACTTTTTACGCCGTGTATTTGATCGGGTTTTTATGTTGAAATAAGTGAAATACTTGAGTCAGTCGCTCAAAGAGTGTAATCATAATCAATTATCAGTGGAGCGTGATCAGAAAAGCGTTCTGCTGTATAAATCGACTCCGCACTAGCCGTTGCTGCAATTCCGGGACTAGCAACCTGATAATCAAGTCTCCATCCCACATTTTTCTCCCACGCTCTTCCACGGTTTGACCACCAGGTATATTGATCAGCATTTGGATTTAATTCCCGGAAGACATCAACATAACCATAATCTGTAAATAATTTTGTCAGCCATGCACGTTCTTCCGGTAAAAATCCTGAGTTTTTCTGGTTATTTTTCCAGTTTTTCAGGTCAATTTCCTTGTGGGCGATATTCCAGTCTCCGCAAATGATGAGCTCCCTTCCGGATTTTTTTGCCTCCAGCAGCCATTTTTCAAAATATTCCAGCACCTTGAATTTAAAATTTTGCCGAACATCTCCGCTGCTTCCGGAAGGCAGATAAAGTGATACGATGCTTAATTTCCCAAAATCCGCCTGAATAAAGCGCCCTTCCGTGTCCATTTCTGTCCAGCCGATACCTCGTTGTATTCGGTCGGGTTTTTTCTTAAAATAAAGCCCAACTCCAGAATATCCCCTTTTTACAGCAAATTCAAACGCACTTTCTAAACCATCAGGTTCAAGCATCACATCCGTTAATTGCTCTGGTTGTATCCGTGTTTCCTGCAGACAAACCACATCGGCCTCCTGCGTTTTAAGCCAGAGAAAAAAACCTTTTGAATCCGCGGAACGGATACCGTTGAGATTTGCAGAAATCAGACGCATAAAAGATATTTGCTGTTTAAATGTGTATTTATTTTCAGGGCAGTCAAAAATCTTGTCGTGTCATCCCAAACGTAAGTGAGGGATCTTGGATGATCTTAGCAGATTATCAGAGATCTCACTTAGACGGAGCTGCCCGGAATCAATAATAATATTATTCTAGCTGAACTCGTGATTCAAAAGTTATTTTGAGGAAAATTCTAAAGAAATTATATATTTTTGATTCTCCGCGAATTTTGGATAGCCCTTCAGTACCATGAGAGATTTGTTGACTCTGACGCCGGAAACTTTTTTCGACAAGGCAAAAACTTCATCCTTTATTTCTCCACCTTTATAAATATGCAGCACAGATTCCACTTTCCGTAAGTCTGCGGTCCAGCGCACCAAATCGATTAGAGGTGCGACTGCCCGTGCGGTCAGCAGCGGAAATCTCTGACGCCATGGACGTTGTTTACCTAATTCTTCCCCTCGTCCAAGTACAGTTTGGGCATTTGAAAGTTTTAAGCTATCGACCATTTGCTGCACAACCTCAATTTTTTTATGTCTTGAATCCAGCAGAGTCAGCCGTAAATCAGGACGTACAATCGCCAGCAGCATTCCTGGTAACCCTCCGCCTGTACCGAAATCACAAACGTCCGCATCAGGGCTGAATTTACGGAAAATCAACAACGCGAGACATGGCAGGATTTGTTTTTCCCACAAAAATTCCGTTTCTTTACGGGAAATCAAATTTACATTTTGATTTACTTCCAGCAGCAAAGCAGCCCATTTTTCAAGCAACTGCCATTGGCTGTCTGAAATATCGAGTCCATTCTCTAAACATATTCGTCGGACATCAGCAGCAGTAAGCGGACTTTGATAATCACTCATTCTTGAGTGTCTGCTGGAAGGAAACTGGAGTGGACGCGGATTTCAGCTGAAAAGCGGATTACGGACTGAACTGATTTCATCTAAATTAGTCTGAGATTGCTGCCTGTGGGGCTTCTTCTGCGGGGCTTTTAGCTGATGAAGCTGAGGACTTCCCTGCTATTTTATCACCAAATAAAGGATGGCGTGTGGATTGTTTACCGTCTTGTATTATAAACTGTAAGCCGAGACGTTTTTCAAGATTAAAAAGTAGCGGCCCCTGAAGATTTACAGTCACATCCTCCATGTTTTTGGCCATGGTGACAAGGACATAGACTGACAGATCCTTGATACTTTCTGCTTTCAGTTTTCTCAAATTATCCTTAGTCAATTCAAGTTCATAATTTGAAACAGAAACATGCGGTTCAATCATCACAAAAGCAAGCGCCTGGTTATCAACTGCCTGCAGCCAACGGAAAGGTGACGCCGCTTCATCTTCTCTGATTACAAAACGACGATCTTCAGAAAAACCTATTAAACCTGAAGGAAAATTTATTATCTGATTTTCTTCTATTTCAATCTCGCCGAAGCGGGAGGTTTTAATAAGCATATTTATTTTGTTTAGAGTTTACCTAAAAGATTTTTGAGTCCGGCTAAAGAAAGTGGAGACTCTTCAGCTGCGCGCCTGTTTTCTTCCTGAATACAAATATATACTTCTTCTCTGTGGATTATATAACTCCGCGGTGCTTCGATTCCGATTCGCACTTGTTTGCCTTTGACTTCGACCACCGTGATCTTTACATCATCCCCAATGGTTATGCTTTCTCCCGACTTCCGTGTCAGTATGAGCATAGTTACCTACCTTTTAAACGATTGATTCCTGACTTAATGGAACTAGAAATACTTCAAAGACTTTGCTAAATTAACGCAGGAAATCCGACAGTGTTGGCTGAATCAAGCGTGCACCTGTATTCAGTGCAAGCTTGTTGTTGGCTTCCGCGACTTTCAGGTCCACAGTTGCTTCCGCAATATCGAGATCCTGAATATCCGAGAGTTGCCTTTCCTTCTCAAACTGCTGGTTTTCCAACTTTGCCTGAGTTGCATAGAGCTCACGAATGGTGTTCCCAACGTCTGCCTGCTGCTTCAGAATCTGATTTTGTGCTAATTCAAGCTCGCCTAAACGATTTGCAATCGCAGTGCCATCATTAGCCAGAAGGGCACGCTCCATGGCAGCAAGCAAAGAAAACGTATCCACCCCATTTTCGCCTTCGCCGAGTAGCAGTTCCTGAGCGGTCACATTAACCGGAATGGTTAGTCCATTTGAAATCAAGGCTTCTTTTTTTTGAACAGAACCATTATAGCTGACTTCCGGGTTTGGCTGATAGACAAATTCAATTCCTTCAGGGAATAAAATCCCCAGTGAATCTATGTCAAATTCTGCTGACTTCTCGGAATTAAAATCAAATTGCCGCGGAAGAACATTACCCAGACGACCCTCCTGATCCGAAAATTTAAGCACAACCTGATCATTGAGTTTTCCATCCGGATTAAAAACGTGTGTTACTGGACGTAAAGTTTGCTCTTTGCTCCATGTTCTACCGTCGTCATCGGAGATTTTTACCCTTGCCTGTCCCCAGACTCCTCCTTTGGTGACTTTGATTCGATAATTGTTTGTAGAAAATCCCTCAAATTGTGAACGAAATTGTTTCACATCAAGTAGCTCACGGATGTCTTTTTGCACAACCCCTTTTTTCTCTACTTTAGCAGGTTGAAAGATATCGTTTTTTTTCAATGCCGGAGAAAGGCTTTTGATTCCGGAAAACAAATATAGTTTGCCCTCACGAGCGTTTCCTATGTCGAACATTGTTCTGTTGGCCGCAGAAAACTCACGCGCCACCATCTGTCTTGTTTCTTCGTTTGAATCGCTGCCGGACTGGGAAAGCGCCAGTGTACGAATCTGACCCAGCATTTCATTGATTCCCCCAATTTCCAGTTCCGAACGCTGCAGCCAGCCGATATTTTCTTCAACATTCTGGAGCAGTTGTTTCTGCGAAGACATAGTAGTAACAATATCCTGTGATCTGGCCGCACCTATAGGATCATCGGACGTTTTGTTCAAACGACGACCTGTAGCCATCTGGACTTGTATGTCCTGAAGCTTGCCTGAAGATCTTTGTATATTGTCAACTACGTGGTCACGTTTTGTGACCTCAGTCACTCGCATTTAAAAGTACTTGTGATTTGGGTTTAAGTTTTTCTTAACAGTTTCCAATTTATTTTTGATAAATTC
>ENA-UZWY01006677-UZWY01006677.1-metagenome-genome-assembly--contig:-Day-2--50m-contig-6677_pt1 | contig 12105 bp, 10 predicted proteins | sample MGYA00260341_ERZ794901 | MGnify/ENA metagenome assembly ERZ794901 | reverse complement strand
TAGCAGTTGTTAATAAGTGAGGGCGAACTACATCACCACACACGAAGTAGCCAGGTTTGTTAGGAACTTGGTAGTTCTTGTCAGCATCAATAAAGCCGTACTCATTAAAGAATGAATCATCCATACCTTCAGAATCAACACCTTGACCAATCGCTGATACAATTAACTCACACTCAATGTCAAATTCAGAACCTTCAATTGGCGTATTGCCATCCTCTTCTAAGCGAATAAAACGCAAAGCAGTTGCACGACCTTCGTCATTAGTAATTACTTCAACTGGGCTTAGTTGGCCTTGAATATCAACACCTTCGCGAGTTGCATCATCAATTTCTTCTTGTGCCGCAGGCATGTCTTCCAAGGTAGAACGTGTTGTTAATAATACATCTGCACCTAAACGCTTAGAAGTATCAACCACGTCGTGCGCTGTGTCATTAAAGATGATGTGCTCTGGACGATCCTTATCAGCAACATTAGTGATATTACCCAAACGACGAGCAACTGATACAACGTCAATTGACGTATCACCACCACCAATACAAATTACTTTGCCTGTAATATGTTGCAGGCGACCTTGGTTGTAAGCTTCAAGGAAAGCCACACCAGATACACAGTTAGAAGCATCGCCACCTGGAATTGGTAGCGTACGACCACTCATTGCACCGATTGCAAATAACACAGCATCATATTCTTTTTCTAATTCTTCAACGGTTACATCAACACCAACTTTGGTGTTCATCTTAGTTTCAACACCCGTTGCAATAATACGATCAATTTCGTGACCTAATACATCACGTGGAACACGATAATCAGGAATACCGTACATCATCATGCCACCTAATTGGTCGTATTTTTCAAATACTGTTACTGCATGGCCACTACGACGCAATTGCAATGCAGCCGCAAGGCCGCCACAACCACCACCAATGATAGCAACTTTCTTGCCTGTATCTGCTGCATCGATTTCAAATGTGTAACCTTCTTTCTTAGCGTTATCACCAATAAATTGCTCAACCGCATTAATGCCAACCGTATCTTCAACTTCATTACGGTTACAACCATCTTCACAAGGTGCTGGACATACACGACCCATAACAGATGGGAATGGGTTTGCAGATGTAGAACGACGGAAAGCGTATTCTTGCCATGACATATCGCCTGACGGCTTCTCCATACCGCGAACGATATCTAACCAACCACGAATGTTGTGACCACTTGGACATGAACCTTGACAAGGAGGTGTTTGAGTTACGTAAGTAGGACACTTGTGAGAAGTATCTTCTTTAAAGATCTTTTGATTCCAAGGTACTGCACCCTGTTCGTCATCTTTATATAATCTAAACGTATGGTTTTCACCTTTAGTGGATTGTCCGTAAGCATTTTTTTGCATAATAAGTCTCCTTGTTTTTATTCAGTTTCTGCTTCTTCCGCTTCATCAGCGTCCGTTGCATCAGTTTGTGGTTTGTCCAGAACAATTGCATTACTCACCAATTGGTGAACACTGACAATCATGTATGGATCAAAATCAAATTTAGGCAATACTTTAGTAAATTGTGACTTACAAATTGCACAAATTGCGGCTAAAGTATCAACACCATTGTTCTTTTCTACTTCTTTCAGTGCTTGCATTCTTGGCATAGCACCCTTAACACGAATCTCCATTAAGTCATCGGTTAACAGGCCACCGCCACCGCCACAACAGAATGTAGATTCTTTAATTGTTGATCTTTCCATGTCAACGTAATTATTACAAACCGCTTTAATTACCTCACGTGGAAGAATGAATTGACCACCTTCAATGCCACCCATATTCGTTGCACGCGCAACATTACACGAATCATGGAAAGTAACGGTACGGTCGTCATTTTCTGACTTATCAAATTCTAACTTATCCCTTTGAATTAGATCATAAGTGTATTCAATAATATGTTGTGGTTGTGGATACCTGTGATCCAATTGATTTTGCAATTTCGCTGCATATTCATCACTTGAATTTGCACCTGCACCAACACCACTTAACGTGTTCCAGAAGCTGTAAGCCACACGCCAAGCATGGCCACATTCGCCAACCATCACACGCGACACTTCTAGATCTAGCGCTGCTTTACGAATTCTTAATGCTGCTTTACGCATCACGTCATAAGAACCGATAAACATACCAAAGTTTGCACCTTCAGAAGCGTACGAACTCAATGTCCAACTAACGCCATCTTGATAAAAAACCTTACCGTAACCAATTAAACCATCAATGTGTGGCTCAGCAAAGAAATCTGCCGAAGGGGTAATGAGTAAAATTTCAGAACCTTTAACATCTAGTGGATATTTAACTGGCGCCTCAAAATCCTCTTCAACTTCTTCTTCTAAATCTAATAAGGTATCTTTCAGTGCTGGCTCAGGAAGACCAAGGTTATTACCAACAGTAAGCGCCTTACCTAAAATTTGGTTACAGTATTTTTGACCAAGGCCAACGGCATCCAATACTTCACGAGCTGCCATTGAAATTTCAGCTGTATCAATACCGTACGGACAAAATACCGAACAACGACGACACTGTGAACATTGATGGAAGTAGTTATACCAATCATCCAACATGTCATCATCAAGCTCCTTAGCACCAACCAACTTAGGGAAGTATTTACCCGCAAAAGTAAAGTGACGGCGATAAACGCTACGGAATAAATCTTGACGCGCAACTGGCATATTTTTAGGATCTGATGACCCTAAGAAATAATGACACTTATCAGTACACGCACCACACTTAACACATGAATCTAGAAATACCTGAACTGAACGGTATTTAGATTTAAGCTCACCCATTTTGGCGATAGCAACTTCTTGCCAGTTGTCAACCTTTTCACCTGGGAAACCTAATGGATTCTGAAATTCTTCAGAAGATTTAAACGGGCCCTCACCCTCCATAACACCTGGATTTAACTCAGGAATCTCAATGTAAGTGGGTAATTTAGGGATATCAAATTCTTTAGCAGCCATCTTATTCGTCCTTACCTAATGTTTGTTCAAGCTTTACCGCATGCTCTTTTTCTTGTTGCAATGCCCAAGGAGAAATATGACGCTTCTTACGCGCATCATCAACTTGGTTACGCGTTGGACTAAAGAAAACACCTGGTACGTGCAATAATTTAGAAATTGGAAATACTGCCAACAATACAAAAACCAAGAATAAATGCACTAAGAAATGTATTTCAGTTGGTAGATTGGCCCAATCAAAAGTTACCAGGCCACTAGCAAATGCTTTAACTGCCATCACGTCTGTATGGTTATCAGTAAACGTCATAACCACGCCACTCACGCCAATCACAATTAGCATCAATAACATCAAGTAATCACTTGGTGCAGAAATGTAGCGAATACGTGGTACAAAAATACGACGCGCTAACAAACCAGCTAGACCAATAACCATGGCAAAGGCGGCATATTTAAAGGGTTGCATTAATAAGAAAACCTCAGGCAAATCACCTGGGACAAAGTAACGCAAATGGCGTACTAATACCAGCAGTAAGCCAAAGTGAAATAGGAATCCGAATAACCAGATCCACTTATTTGAACGGAAAAGACTTTCAAATAAAGTCACTTCACGAATCATTCTAAAAACCACACCTGTTTGTGTTAATTGGGTTGGTGCAGTTGGAATTTTTAACGGTGCCGGGGTGATCCAAAATTGATAGATCTTCTTACCCATGCCCACGATAAAAATAAATAGGGAAATGTAAAATAAAGCGGTAAATATAATGCTTATAGTTGACATATTGCTCTCAAACTTAATGTTTAAAAAATAAAAAACACCTGCAAAAATGCAGATGTTTTTAATTAGAAGTATCTAACTAGATACAACCAGTTGGCTTTGGAAGACCAGCGAAACGACAACCTTGTTTACCAGGGCCGTAAGGGAATAAAGAGTAAAGGTACTTAGAGTTACCTTTGTCTTTACCCATTCTCTTAGCGATAGCCTTTGTCAGAACACGAACTGCAGGTGCAATTTGATACTCTTCAAAATACTCGCGTAAGAAATTAATAACATCCCAATGCTCGTCAGTTAATTCAACTTCGTCATCAGCTGCCATTTGCTTACAAATGTCTTCATTCCAATCTTTAAGATCTACCAAGAAACCTTCTTCATCTACTTCAGCGCCACAAATCTGTGCCATAATCGTACTCCTATATATAAATTATAGTTAAACCCAAGAAACCGGAGTTCCATGTTCAACAACTAGATCTACAAAACCTGCATAATCAACTAATTTGATATTATCTGCAAGTTTTGAAGAAATTCCTCTCGCTTCAACATCACCTTGCAATGCAAATACTCTGCCATTTGCGGCAAGATCAGCAATCATTGATGAATTAGCGTTATTCGCTGCGTTAATTACACCATCTTCAATAAACAAAATAACGCTTGTATCGTCAATTGTGTTTAAGCAAGATTGTAGTGAATTACGCTCGAAAGATGATTTATTTACTGTATGTAACATATTAAACCCCTCTTAGAAACTCAAGCAAACGTCTTGTTCAGACATGATTGCTTTAAGTTCATCATTAGTAACAACTCTGATAGAAGGTTTTTCTTCCCAGTCGTCATCTTCATCTTCATACACTAAAGGCATCAAATCAGACTCAGACAAACCTCTTTCTTCTAAAGACTCTTTAGAAACATAAAGCTTATTAATGTCGTAATCACCTAGTGCGTGAAATGTTTTAGAAAAGTTTTTCATGCCAATACCATCAGTATTTTGACCTTCAACGATTTGGTATACACCATCATCCATAAAGGCTAAAGATACATCTTGCTCAAAAGCAGCGGCGATTAACACCACCTCTAATGATTCAATTGCATAAACGGTGCCAAATGAAGATCGGCGATTTAAATACATAAATTTCTTTGTAGCCATCTTAATCTCCAAATACCACTAAACGATCACTTTGAATGCCTGCTTCGATTAACTGGCCTAAACCAGAAATACGGAATGCAGGATGCAGGTTATTACCCTCAATAGAGTTTTTGCTTGCTTCTGACTCGTCAAGCATACCTCGACGAAGTGCAGCAGCAACACAAACTACTAATTCAGGCTCACCCTCAGCATTTTTAATATCCAAAGATGCCCAGTTGTTAACAACATGGCGATCATCTTGTGGTGGCAAAGTGAAACTAGACGCATTATTCACACCATCATGGTAGAAAAATACGCGCATAATTTCATGTCCGTTTTCAATCGCTGCTTTAGCGAATTGGAAAGCCGTATCAGACGCTTGATGCTGGTACGGACCCTCGTTAACTTGAATTGCAAACTTCATATCTAATAAACCTTAGAAACGGATGTGTGCAGAAGAGTTAAGCTCATGACGTGCACCTTTCCAATCATTGATGTGGAATTTAGTGAACGGTAGGCCAGTCTTCTCAAAGAATGCAGGCCAGCCGATACGGTCAACCCATTCACCAACTCTTTCCCAGTCGCGCGCGTCTTCTTTATAAACACTCAAGATGTTCTTAACAACTGCACCAACTTCCGGCCATCTTGGCGGGTTGTTAGGTAAGTTAGAAGCTACTAATTTATGGAATGAAGGCTTAGATCTCGCATTAGAGTTCTTACCACCAATCCATAGAGCAATCTTAGAATTCTCAGGATCGTTGATCTGCATTGGAGGACATGGTGGGAAACATGCACCACAACAGATACATTTCTTCTCATCAACTTCCAATGTAGGCTTGCCGTTAACCATTGCTGGACGAATCGCAGCAACTGGACAACGAGCAACAACCGTAGGACGCTCACAAACCATTGATACTAGATCATGGTTAATCTTAGGCGGCTTAGTGTGCTGAATATTAAGTGCGATATCACCTTGACCACCACAGTTAATTTGACAACATGATGTTGTCATGTGTACACGGTTAGGCATCTCTTCACGGGTAAACTCTTCGTGCATTTCATCCATTAGTGATTTAACAACACCCGATGCGTCAGTACCTGGAATATCACAGTGTAACCAACCTTGAGTATGAGAAATCATCGTAACTGATGGACCTGTACCACCCACAGGGAATCCTGCTTCAGTCAGTGCTGATACTAGTGCATCAACTTTAGAGCCATCTGCAACCATGAATTCGACGTTCGAACGCATAGTGAAACGAACATAGCCGTCTGCATATTCATCAGCAATATCTGCTAATTTTTTAATTGTGTAAACGTCCATTTGACGTGCTGTACCACAACGAACTGTGAAAATTTCTTCATTGTTCTTTGAAGTGTGGTGCAATACACCGGCGCGAGGACGGTCATGGTATGCCCATTGGCCGTAGTTACGACGCATAGTTGGGTGCATGTATTGAATAGGATCTGGAACTCCAGATTCGATTGGCATTCTTGGTGCTTCAGCCATAATTGTATCTCCTAATTTATAATTTTATTAATATTTTGTTGAATTAAGCGTTAGCTTCAGCTTTGTTTTCGAACCACTTAACGGCCTCTTCATCCCAATCATCCATACGAACGTATGAAGATGTACGAGTAGAGTTAATCATGTTTGGATCTACATTGATACCGATACCTTCTAAGAAGTTAACAACACCAATACGTTCAATCATTTCACCTGTGCGTTCGTGCTCTAATGCGTTCTCAGCGAAAAAGTCAATCACTTCACCCGCTAGATCTTCGATTGCTTCTAAATCGTCAGCAGTATCCATCTTCATGAATGGAACAACCACCGAACCGAATAAATCACCAATCTTAAGAGTACGCTTACCACCCATAATAATCATCACACCTTTATCATCGCCAGTAGCAAGAATAGGCTCTACATCACCTTTAGCAATGTAGTTGTGAGTTAATGGAGAAGTAACATTTAAACAATGCATACACTTAACACAGTTTTTGTTATCAATTGTCAATGAGTTGTCGCTATTTAACTTCATTGCTGAAGTAGGACAACGAGAAGTAATGTTGTCAACTACATAGTCAGTACCTTTGTCAGCAACCATTGCTTTCCATAAGTCTTGGTTGATTTTAATATCATCTCTCCAAGTACCAATCGTTGCAAAGTCAGCACGTTGTACTGAGTTCATACAATCGTTCGCACAACCTGAAACTTTAAATTTCATTTTGTATGGTAATGCTGGACGGTGCATGTCATCTAAGAATGCATTTACAAGAGTTCTAAGAACAGCTTGCTCATTAACGTTTGACATTTCACAACGTGAAGCACCAACACAAGACATACCTGTACGTACTGCAGGGCCTGCACCACCTAAGTCAAAACCGTAGTCATTGAATGTGTTAAAAATTGTTTGAGTTGTCTCTTCCGTAGCACCTTGTAACATGATGTCACCAGATTGGCCGTGGAATGCGATTAAACCAGAGCCACCATTGTCAGTAAACATATCACACATATCGCGTAATAAGTTTGACGTATAGTGCATACCTGCTGGTGGCTGAATTCTTAATGTATGAAATTCGCCAGCTGCAGGGAAAGCGTAGTCGCCATTTTCGTCTTTTAATTCGTTAAAGCGTGGAATAATACCGCCACCGTAACCAATAACACCAACTGTACCACCTTTCCAGTAACCTTTTTTAGTTACGTAAGATGTTTCAAGTGTACCTAGTACGTCGCGTGCCATATCAGCACCTTTATGGGTATCGTTTGCTAATCTCTTAAGACCTGTTACAAACGAAGGCCATGGGCCCTTTTCCAACTCATCAAGGTTGGGCGTGTTATATAGCTCTTTTGCCATTTTTCTCTCTCCGATATATTTAATAAATCCCTAAAATCACAGTGCTTTAGAGATGTGAACGGGACAAATTATACGTAATTGCAAGCTAATATCACTGTTTTATAGTGATATTACTACCTATCCCTTAGGGGGTATAAATGGATTTTTTTGATAAAAAGCTAAGGTTTTTATCAGAAGATTGGGCTTAAGCTAAATACTCGTTAACACGCTTGGCGACACCACGGCCTTCATCAATTGCCCAAACCACTAATGATTGGCCACGACGGCAATCACCTGCGGTAAAGATACCGGTTTGTGAGGTTTGATACTGATCGTAATCAGCTTTGTAATTGCCACGATCATCCAGCTCAATGTTTGCATCATTGCTCACATAATGCTCTGGAGAAACAAAACCCATTGATAGTAATACTAACTGCGTATCCCAAGTTTTTTCACTGCCAGTTATTTCAACCAACTGGCCATTATCAAACTCTACATTAATAGTCGTTAGTCCGCTTAGTTCACCATTCGAATCTTTGATAAATGACTTAGTCATTAATTGATATTCTCTCGGATCTTTTCCAAAGGTAGATTGCGCTTCCGCATGTCCATAATCAACACGATAGATCAGTGGCCAAAGTGGCCATGGGTTGTCGTCTGCACGCTCTACCGGTGGTTGAGACATTAGCTCAAAATTCACCACCGATTTAGCACCTTGGCGAATAGCTGTACCAATACAATCAGTGCCAGTATCACCACCACCAATAACAATCACATCTTTACCTTTAGCTGATAAATCCGACTCATCTGCACGCCCAGTATCTAGCAAGCTTTTAGTATTGATCGTTAAATATTCCATGGCCATGTGCACACCTTTGGCGTCACGATTATCTACGGGTAAATCTCTAGCTTCACTTGCACCGGTGGTCAATATAACCGCATCAAAATCTTGCTGCAACGCCTGTATAGTAATATCTTTACCTACATTGACGTTGGTAATAAATTCTACACCACAATCCTTCATAAAATTAACACGGCGATCAACAATATCTTTGCCGAGCTTCATATTCGGAATGCCGTACATTAATAAGCCGCCAATACGGTCATCACGCTCAAAAACACTAACGCCATACCCCAACTTATTAAGCTCATCAGCAGCAGCCAAACCTGCAGGGCCAGAGCCTACAATCGCTACTTTTTTGCCTGTTTTGTACTCCACATCATACGGCTTGATCCAACCTTGTTCGAATCCTTTGTCAATAATCGCTTGTTCAATATTTTTAATAGTAACTGCTGGATTATTCATACCAAGAACGCAAGAACCTTCGCAAGGTGCTGGACAAACACGGCCGGTAAATTCTGGAAAATTATTGGTTTTTAAAAGTCTCGATAAGGCCTCTTCCCATTTGTCGTTATAAACCAAGTCATTCCACTCAGGAATTAAATTGTTGACTGGACAGCCGTCATCTGATTGACAAAAAGGCACGCCGCAATCCATGCATCGTGCGCCTTGGTTTTGTAAATGTGGCTCATCATGCGTGCCAGTAAAAATTTCACCATAATCTTTAAGACGTAATTCAACAGGGCGATATTCCTCTGTTTTTCGATCAAATTCTTTAAAGCCAGTTACTTTTCCCATTTCTCAAAACGTATAAATCTAAAGCGCCTAATTATGCCATATTTGCCATATATATGCATCTATAAAAAAGATGGAATAGTTTATTTGCCTGACGCTATGTTTAACTGTATAATTGCCCTTTTTTAAGAATCAAATATTTAAGGATAAGTTCAAATGAATTTAATTGATCAAATTGAAAGCGAACAGCTAAGAAGCGACATCCCTGAGTTTTCAGCAGGTGACACAATTATCGTACAAGTTAAAGTGCGTGAAGGTAATCGTGAAAGATTACAAGCATTCGAAGGTGTGGTAATTGCTAAGAAAAATCGTGGTATCGGTTCAGCATTTACTGTGAGAAAGATGTCTCATGGCGAAGGTGTAGAAAGAGTTTTTCAAACACACTCTAAAATGATTGATTCTGTTGAAGTTAAGCGTCATGGTAAGGTTCGTCAAGCGAAACTTTACTACCTTCGTGAGCTTACTGGTAGAAAAGCAAGAATTAAAGAAAAATTGGCCACTAAATAAGTTTCTCGATTTTTCTTACAAATACCGGCAATCAGCCGGTATTTTTTTGTCTAAAATTCAGACATGGAACACAACCAACAACTTATTGAGCAATTTCTTGATTATTATTGGCTATCATCGGGCGCTAGTCAGAATACCTTGTCTGCTTATCGATCTGATCTAACACTGTATTCAAAATGGCTAAATAAGTCACCTTTAGAAAAATCTAGCAATGTCGATATTCTCAACTATTTTCAACACCGACAAATCAGCCCTTCTACGCAAGCACGCATACTAACTTGCCTGAGAGTTTTTTATCAGCATCTATTATCACAAAAACGGATAAAAACCAACCCAACTGCCAAACTTAATCATCCAAAACAAGTGCAAAAGCTACCGGTTTTTTTAAGTATTAATGAAGTCGAAAATCTACTCGATGCACCAGATCAGAAAACTATTTTCGGATTGCGAGATCGGGCCATGCTAGAGCTTTTATACTCTTGTGGATTGCGTGTTTCTGAGCTAATTAATCTAGAATTTCAACAGATTAATATCAACGACGAATATATTCGAATTCTAGGCAAAGGCAATAAAGAGCGACTTTTGCCTATGGGCGAATTGGCCATGGAGTATCTTTCTCAGTATGAAAAAAACGCTAGGCCTTTTTTAGCTAAAAAAGGACAAACTGACGGCTATTTTTTGTCTAATCGTGGCAGCAATATGAGTCGGCAAAATTTCTTTTATATTATCAAAGCTTATGCGCAAAAAGCGGGCATTAATAAGCCATTATCGCCACATAGTCTACGTCATGCATTTGCAACACACTTAGTACAACAAGGCGCAGATTTGCGTAGTGTGCAACTGATGCTTGGCCACAGTGATATTTCCACCACGCAAATATACACTCACATTCAAAATGTTCAACTAAAACTACAACATAGCAAGCATCACCCTAGGGGTTAAGCCATCTACTCGTTAGATCTTATTGTGCTAATTCAGCCAATCTTTTTTGTCGATACTCTTTCAAAATAGCTTCAGTGTAACCATTCGGCTCACTCACCCCTCTATAAACTAAAGACAAGGCCGCTTGAAATGCGGTGCCATTGTAACTTGGTGCCATATTTTGATACAAGGGGTCGTGTTGGTTTTGCTCGTCTACAACGAGCGCCATCTCTTTAAAAACTTGCTCTATTTGCTCTTTGCTACAAATCTCATGATGCAGCCAATTAGCCATATGCTGGCTAGAAATTCGCAAGGTTGCCCTATCCTCCATTAACCCCACTTGATCAATATCCATTACTTTCGAGCAACCCACACCCTGATCAATCCAGCGCACCACATAGCCTAAAATACTTTGAGCATTATTATTAAGCTCTGTTTGAATATCAGCCACACTTAACGCAGCACTTGAATCCAATATCGGTGATAATAGTAAATCTTGCTCGTTAACTTCAAGCGGTGTTTGCATTAATTGTTGTTGTCTGGAAAAAACATCAAATCGGTGATAATGTGTTGCATGTAAAGTAGCAGCAGTCGGTGATGGCACCCACGCACAATTTGCGCCCGCCTCTAAATGACCAAGCTTACTCTCAAGCATTTCACGCATTTGATCAGGCTGTGCCCACATCCCTTTACCAATTTGCGCTTGTTTATACATACCGCAATTTAAACCCACCTGAACATTTAATACTTCATAAGCCTTAATCCAAGGCTGGTTCTTAATTTTAGACTTAGGCAGCATAACGCCAGCTTGCATACTAGTGTGTATTTCATCTCCTGTTCGATCCAAGAATCCTGTGTTGATGAAAATGACACGCTTAGCAGCCACTTTAATACACGCTGCCAGATTAACACTGGTGCGGCGCTCTTCATCCATAATACCAATTTTAAGCGTATTGGCTTTAAGCCCTAGCGCTTGCTCAACTTTCTCAAATAACTTGATACTAAACGCCACTTCATCAGGACCATGCATTTTAGGTTTGACAATATATACATTGCCTTTTTTTGAATTAGCACCTAAATTCTTAATATCATGCAAAGCAATTAGCGTTGTCACCATAGCGTCTAAAATGCCTTCTGGCACTTCTTGATTATCTGGCGTTTTAATTAAATCAGTGAGCATATGATGCCCAACATTACGCACCAACATCAAACTACTGCCTGACAAAGTATTGGAATCTCCCTTAGCATTGGTATAAGTTTTGTCTGTGTTAATTTTTCTAACAACTGTCTGCTCGCCTTTATGAAACTTAATTTCCAAATC
>ENA-UZWY01011569-UZWY01011569.1-metagenome-genome-assembly--contig:-Day-2--50m-contig-11569_pt1 | contig 12192 bp, 10 predicted proteins | sample MGYA00260341_ERZ794901 | MGnify/ENA metagenome assembly ERZ794901 | reverse complement strand
TGAATCATATTCACGTCCTGGAGACTACATTTTATTGAAAGCCTTAACGGACATTGTTTGCGTTTCTTCTGCTTGTCCAGACGATACTACTTCGGCAAACGGCTGGAATCCTACCGATATTCACGTCCGGGTTTATCCGGCCAAAAATCTTTTCTCTAAAGCCATAGCAACTAGAATGACTCCCGAATCCGATGCTAAAATGACCCAAGAAACTGCCTTTCATAGCCGGACTTCCGCACTGACTCGGAATTTCGTGGAATACAATGGATATTGGCTTCCGACCTGCTATACCAATGGAGGAGCACAAGAAGAATATTACGCCTGCCGCGAAAAAGCGGTGGTGATGGATTTATCACCACTCCGAAAATTTGAGATTCTCGGACCGGATGCAGAGCTTTTGATGCAGTGGGTACTCACTCGAAATGTAAGAAAACTCGCAGTTGGACAAGTCGTTTACTCTTCCATGTGCTACCCGCACGGTGGAATGATGGACGACGGAACTTTACTGCGTCTCTCTCAAGACAACTTCCGTTGGGTGGGTGGGAGTGACTACGGTGGAGAGTGGATGCGTCAACAGGCAAAAGAAAAAGGCTACAAAGTTTGGGTCAAATCCTCAACAGATCAATTGCACAACATTGCAGTTCAAGGTCCCAAAAGCCGCGATATTCTCAAAAAAATTATCTGGACTCCAGAGCATCAGCCAAAAGTGGAAGAAGTCAACTGGTTCCGTTTTACCATTGGCCGCATAGGAGACCTCAACGGAGTTCCGGTGATGATTTCCCGCACCGGATATACAGGGGAATTAGGATATGAAGTCTGGTGTCATCCTAAAGATGGCCCTGCAGTTTGGGACGCGGTTTGGGAAGAAGGTCAGGAGCACGGCCTAAAACCGCTTGGACTGGATGCGCTGGACCTTGTGCGTATTGAATCGGGTTTGGTTTTTGCCAGTTATGAGTTCTCTGACCAAACTGATCCGTTTGAAGCAGGAGTTGGTTTTACTGTACCACTCAAAACAAAGGAGGATGATTTTGTAGGTAAAGAAGCACTGATCCGCCGAAAAGCCAGTCCGCAGAGACAACTCGTAGGTTTAGAATTGGACGGACACGAAATCGGCTCTCACGGCGATTGTGTTCACACTTCCGGCGGGCGTGCTCAAGTTGGTATCATTACCAGTGGAATGCGTTCACCGTTACTGAAGAAAAACATCGCACTTTGTCGAATGGATGTTTCACATGCGGAAATTGGAACTGAAGTAGAAATTGGAAAACTTGATGGACATCAGAAACGGATTCCGGCCAAAGTCGTTAAGTTTCCTTTCTATGATCCGGAAAAACTTAAACCACGCTCTTGACTTCTTGAAAAGTTTGCAGTACATTTGCTCACTTTTAAATTTGTAATATTTTACAAAAGTTAAAAGAGTTTAATCAGGATGGCTGAAAATAAATTTGTTTTGCCACCTTAATTTTCCGAGCTTATATTTTACAAGTTCGGATATAAATTATAATTAGAGGAGAGAACATGACAGACTTAGAAGCTCACGTTAATGCCGATGGACGCGGCGAACTGGTAAAGCAAGTTCGAGAAAAAATAAACGAGCTTGGTATTACTTATGTCTATTATCAATTCGTTTCAGTAACAGGAAGAATTGTTGGTAAGGGAATTCCTGCAGATCACTGGGAACGTATCGCCGAAAGAGGATTTCAGTTGGTTTATGGATCAACTGCGAACTTGTTTGTTGACCGTCACGGCGATTACATAGGTTATGGTCCTGAGTCCTCAGAATTAGTCGGAATAGCTGATCCAGAAACATTCTGCCAGTTGCCTTGGGACAAACGTGTAGCACGAGTCTTTTGTACTCTCTTCCGCAACCGTGAAGAACGAGTGAATCCTGGCGGGCATTTGACTTCCGACTGTCGTGGTAACTTGCGTATTGCTCACAATGAGTTCCAGGACAAACACGGTTTGGATATGCGTGTCGGAACTGAACCTGAAATGATGTGGCTTAAGCGTGGTGAGGATGGCAAACCGAACGGTGGTGTTACCAAACCAAACTGTTATCACATTGATCAGTTTGAAGAGCTGCGTCCGACTTTTATGAAAGTCATCGAATACTCGCAGGCTATGGGTCTGGATATTATCCAGGGTGACCACGAAGACGCACCGGGACAGTTGGAGTTGAACACGATGTTTGACGATGTTCTGCGTAACGCGGACCGACTAACCACTTACCGCCAAATCTGTGCGCAAGTTGCACGTGAAGATGGTTTGATAGCCTGTTTCATGTCAAAGCCTTTCATGGGTGTCTCAGCTTCCGGATGTCACCATAACATGTCTCTCTGGCGTGGTGGTGAAGAGAAGGTAAACGATTTACATTTCGCTTCGCTTCCGGGAATGGAAGGGGCATTTACCTACCGTTCCGAAGGTGAAAACACCTTTATGCCTGATCCCTCGATTGATGAACGAAAGCCTGGACCAATTGGATTACAGTGTATCGGTGGGGTGATGCAACACTTGGATGCATTGACTTCCATTGGATCATCTACGGTCAATTCGTATCGCCGTTTATGGGACACAGGTTTCTGGGCACCGGTCTTTGCAGATTGGGGCTACCAGAACCGTACCTGCGCTTTACGTATTTCTGCTCCAGGAAGATTTGAGTACCGCTCGGTGGACTCGATGGTCAATCCTTACCTGATGGGCTCGGCATTACTCAAAGCGTTTGATGACGGAATCGATAACAACATTGATCCCGGAGAAGCAGAAGAACGCAACATCTATCAGGCAATAGAAGCAGGCAAGCAGGTTAAAAAACTGCCCATGTCTCTTGGTGAAGCTCTTGATAAATTAGCAGCAGACGAAGTTATCAAATCGGCAATGCCGGATGAGATGTACAGGGTCTTCCAGCATTACAAAACTGATGAATGGGAGCGTTTCAATCACACAGTTACAGACTGGGATCTGGAAACATATATTGATTGCCTGCCCTGATCTGGAGCAAAGTTAAACACAACAACTTGGAGGTGGGTTGAAAAGTTCAACTCCAAGTTTTTAATTAATACAAGGAAATTATCAATCACAAATGAGGAGAACACATGTGTGGAATTGCGGGAATTATCCGCCGGGGGGATCCCGGAAACATAGGGGGGGAGATGACTTCCATGCTCAGATCCTTGAAACATCGTGGACCTGATTCAACCGGATTTGCCGTTTATGGTGCGCCCGAAGAAGATCAGTATGTGATGCGTTTCAAGGTTGCTGAGCAGGAAGACATCAGCAAAGGTTTTGATATACATCAGCAAATCAAGGATCGGCGGGCCGAAGTTAATAAACGCCTCAAGGAACTTGGTGTTGAAATATTGACCGAAGTTGAAGCAACTGAATACGCTTTTCGCTACACTATACGCTTTGATGGTGACATGCACAGAATGGCGGATTATATTGAAGACATTGAAGGTGCAGAAATCATGTCATTGGGACAAGGTTTGGAGTTGATCAAGGATTTGGGAGATGCAGATGTTGTTTCCGAACAGTACGGTCTTGGCAACTTTAACGGTAGTCATGCCATCGGACACACGCGGATGGCAACTGAGTCCGATGTCGATATTCGCTCGGCACATCCATACTGGGCTTATCCATTCAACGATGTTTCAGTTGTGCACAATGGTCAGTTGACAAACTACTGGAAGTGGCGCAGAAAGATGGAACATCGTGGGCACCGCTTTATGTCTCACTGTGATTCAGAATTGATTGCAGTCTATCTTGCAGACAAAATGAACAATAAAATTGATCTTGAGGAGGCAATGCATGACTCACTTGACGAACTGGATGGCGTTTTTACTTATGTAGTTGCGACTTCAGATAAGTTGGGAATGGCTAAAGACTTGATGGCAGCCAAACCGATGGTTCTGTATGAATCTGATGATTTCGTGGCTTTGGCTTCAGAGGAAGTTGCAATTCGTAGCATCTTCCCACATGAAATTGACACATTTGACCCCTATGAAGGAGAGGTGAGAGTATGGGAACTGTAGAAAAATCTTTTGACGCTGGTTTGCACACAGAACAACTTCGTGGTCGTACTCAGCAAACTTTTTTTTCGGCAACTGAAGAAGAGAATTTCACTTATCCATATAATGCGTTTGAGGTTGATCGCGCTAAAAGGGCAGAGTTTGATGCTCAGGATATGGAAAATACCGACATAAATCTTAAAATTCGATCCTTGATGAAAGATGGACACGGGCATATTGTTGTCAAAAATCCACGTGCCAAACATTCTATAGGTGTTGGGATTCTTAATCGTCTGACTCTCGACTTTGAAGGCAGTCTTGGATATTTCGGTTGCGGTTTGATTGATGGTCCGAACGTACATATTTCAGGACGTGTTGGCTGGTCATTTGGTGAAAACATGATGGCTGGAACCGTTGTTATTGAAAAAAATGCTGGTTCAACATTCGGAGCAGCAATTCGTGGTGGAGACCTTGTCTGCAAAGGCGACGTTGGTTCACGTACCGGAATTGACATGAAAGGCGGAAATATCATTGTCGGCGGTCGTACCGGAACTTTAACCGGATTCATGATGCAACGTGGACGGATGCTGATTCTTGGTGATGCCGGAGCCAACCTAGGAGATTCAATGTATGACGGTACAATTTTTGTCGGAGGTAAAATAGCTTCTCTGGGTGTAGACGCAGTTCCGGGTGAGATGACAGATCTGGAAGCAGACTGGATTGAACGCAAACTTGATCTCTATGGAATGAAAGCGCCCAACGGTGTGAGGAATTTGCAGAAGATCGTCGCCGGAAAGCAACTATGGAATTACGATAACTTAGAACCGCATGAAAAGAAGATTATACTTTAAGTTTAACATATTTGGAAACGGACAGATCCGTCTTCTTTAATTTTCAAGCAGAGAAATACTATGGCTAGAAATAAATCTCTCCTCGGTCAGAGCTTCATTTTTAAACCTGAGGTAATTGATGACATACATATTAAAGCAGAATTGGGACGCTACCGGATGCGGGGAATGTCGCTGTTCAAAAAAATTCCTACCTGGGATGACTTGACCTTCCTGCCGGGAACGTTGACGCGTTTCGTAATTGAAGGTTACAGGGAAAAATGTCTGACCAAAACAATTATCGGTCCCAGAGCAAAGCGTCCGTTGGTTTTGGACATTCCAGTTTATATCACCGGTATGAGCTTTGGTGCTCTAAGTTATGAAGCCAAAACCGCGCTTGCCCGTGGTGCAACAATGGCAGGTACTGCGACTTGTTCCGGAGAAGGTGGAATGATTCCGGATGAACGACGTTATTCTTCCTAGTGGCTTTATCAGTGTATTCAGTCACGTTACGGTTTTAATCCGCATCATCTGCGTCTTGCTGATTGTGTTGAATTTTTTATTGGACAAGGCTGTAAAGTTGGTTTGGGTGGACACTTAATGGGGCAAAAAGTTACGGATCAGGTTGCAGAAATGCGCTCCCTGCCTGCTGGTATTGATCAGCGCTCGCCTGCAAGACATCCTGACTGGCTCGGTCCTGATGATTTGTCATTAAAAATCAAAGAAATCAGGGAAGCAACCGATAGTCAAATTCCGATCCAGCTCAAACTTGGTTCTGCACGGGTCTATGATGATGTGCGTATGGCACTCAAAACAAATCCGGACAGTATCTACATCGACGGTATGGAGGGCTCCACTGGAGCCGGACCACACCTTGCGACTGAAGAAACTGGTGTTCCAGGAATTGCGGCCATTCGTCAAGCTCGAAAGGCTTTTGATGATTTGGGTTTATCCGGTGAAATTTCACTGGTTTATGCCGGTGGAATTCGAAACGGTGCGGATGTAGCAAAAGCATTGGCTTTGGGTGCGGATGCAGTAGCGATCGGCCATTCAGCAATGATGGCTTTGAACTGTAACAAAGACACTCCGGAAGCAGATTATCAAAAAGAGATGGGTGTGGATGCAGGATACTGTTACCACTGCCATACTGGTCGTTGCCCCGTTGGTGTAGCAACTCAAGATCCGGAACTGCGTAAACGACTTGATCCTGACAAAGCGGCGGAGCGTGTATACAACTTTCTACACTGCTTGACCATCGAAGCCCAAATGTTCGCACGTGCCTGCGGAAAAACGGACGTCCATTCTCTGGAACCGGAAGATCTTGCGGCACTGACAATGGAGGCATCTGCATTAGCTCAAGTACCGTTGGCAGGTTCACAACACACAGTTGGACGTCCAGACATGACTCGTTACTAATAATTTTGCTGCGGATTGAATTAATTTGAAATGCTTGATTAATTCTCTCCGCTCATTAGTTAAAGTATGAACTCCTTTTTAATGAGGTAAACAATGAGTAAAAAAGATGAACTTGTTCCAGAAGATTTAGGAACGAACCGAGAAAAAGAGATTGGTCAGCACATTGGCTACCGCTATGATGTGAACCTTGTTCCTGATTATGACAGGCTGACTCCATTCCTTAAAAAGTATCTTGAGGTTATGGATTGGAAGGATCTTAACTGGCTGGAGGACATCCACTTGGGTTACGAGGAAGATCGAGCCGCAGTCTTTGATAGAAACATCAACGGTTGGGTTACTGTACCTGAAGACATGGATTTGCCTGATAACCAACAGGATCGTGACATGATTGCACGTGAATTATTGATCAAATTCCAAATGTCAAAGCGCCATCCGATGGTTGTTTTAAGAGACAACTACGGTAAGTTCTAGCAAAACAGCAAATTTTAAATGCTGTCAATCAACATATTTTAGTCATATTTTGCAGCCAGCCGGTACTAAGCAAAAACCGGCTGCTGATTTTCGGTATACAAATACCTGATATAACTTAAATATAATACTGAACTGAAGAAATTTTGTTCTTGATAAATTCTGTTTAGAACGAAGGTGGGTTTGCAATGGCACACGACCAATCAGGCTCAAAACTTAGAACCTTGACTTCCGGGGATAGATAAGGATTAAAAAGGAAGTTATGCCAGTAAGTAAAATCAAAGTCCTCTCCTTCTTTTGACATCTCACCAACACTACATGGTAATTTGAAGCTCTGTTGCTGGTAATTGAATTCCAGTATGCAGCTCCCATTTTTTAACAGAGTATTTCCTGTCGGAGACTCTTTGGGAAAAAGTCCTGTCATCACACCATTAAAATCCTCAATATGTTGATAGAATGCAGAAGAGAGCCACTCAATTGCTTTTTTGTATCTTTCCTGCGGATCATGAGTTTTTTGTGCCCAAAAACGGAATTGCTGGATACTTTCATGAGGCTCAAGCGGAAGAAGTAAAAGTGTCAGTCCTGAAGCCACTTCGATACCACTTTCCAAACTTGCACGGGGACACATTCCTGGTGTCGGCCGCCCATCATTGTTTCGCATCGCATACTCCCGCACACGACATTGCCAGCCTAAAAAATGATCCTGTAACGGATGGCGTTCATTTCTCTGCATAGCGTCTCTTGCAACTATCTTATCATCCATAAAACTGGTACAGCGTCATATTCATATTGTTAGGATAAAACGTTTCATGAGTGGAGTCGCAGCATAAACGCCTGAATGAAATTTCGATTAACTCCAAGGAAATGGACTATTTGAAACAGGATGTAACTTACCCTCCTCAAAACGTGAAAAGCGAAACGGTTCCAGAAGTTTACTTTTATCACCAACAATATACTCGGCAACAAGTTTGCCAACTCCAAGCATCTTGTAGCCGTGGTTTGAATCTGCAATCACATAGCAGTTTTCATGATACTCATCAAAAACCGGAAAACTGTCTGGAGCCAACGCTCCCAAACCACCAGAAGGATCACCACGGTAAAGATGTCTGGTACCTTCAAAACGTTTCTGACAGAAAGCCAACGCGGCACACCACATGTCGACAAAGTCTTTTCCAACCACAAAGTCCGGAGATTCTGTACCATAAGGATCAAGATTGAAATCATCGCCCGTTGTGTCCACATTATAAGGAGCTGCTCCTCCCTGCACACCATTAAAACTGAAATCCGGTTTATAATAAATGCCCCACATTTTATCGGTAATCAAGCGTCCGTCTATATCTGAATAAAGCGGCGCATCAGTATCAACATGAATCACAGGCGGGCTTTTGCCATCGTTGGTTTTGAGCATATTTGGATCAACACCAAGTGTTCCTTCCTGGAGACAGTAGTAGCGCCACATTTCTACATTTTCATGAACAGTATCGCCATCCTTGACTTTGATGGTCTTTGGAAGTCCCAACATATCCCAGAAGGTATTTATCCATGGACCAACCCCGACTACTAAATAATCAGTTTTGATAGTTCCACGATTTGTAACTACTGCAGATATTGCTTTTCCGGAATATTCAATACCGGTAACTTCAACATTACCTGTGATGGTAACTCCTTCACTTTCAGCTTTTGCCGCAAGACCTTGCATGGCTTGCATATTGTTGGAAAAACCGCCCTTTTTTTCATGTAAAACTGAGGTTATACCTTTTGCTTGCCAGTCATCAAATAAACCGCGCATATATTTCATTGAATCAGCAGCACCCTCGATAAACTCAGAAGGGTAGCCAATTGCCTGCTGTTGTTCGTAGATCGTGGCAATATCAGCCTGCATAACTTCCGGACTTATTTGCATGTAACCAACTGAGTGATAACTGTAAGCTTTTGGGTCACTCTCCCATACATCAACGCTGTGCGCCATCAATTCGCGCATAGCAGGTTGAAAATAATTGTTGCGGACCACTCCGCAAGCAATTCCGGATGCACCTGCACCGATACCTGATTTGTCGATGATCAGGATATCTTTTCCACTTCCAGTACCCCGTTTTTTTAATTCAAGTGCTAAATGGTAAGCAGTGCTAAGACCATGAATTCCTGCACCAATTATCAAATATTTTGTAGAACTAGCTAACATATGAACCTTCTCCTGCAGACTGTTTATGTGAAATGCTATAAACCTAAGTAAAACATGATTGTTGATTTTGAATTATTGCATTATAAAGAACAAGTTCTATTGACGTTTTAATGCAAGGCTTTAAGTAACTCTGCAGACAAGTGTCAAATCAGGTTCCAGATTGGTAGAAGATCAAATGAATTGTGTTGTATAAGGAGGTGATCTTTTGCAGAAATACAGCAGCGGTTATCGCAGGAAATGTTGTTTTTGCTTTTGATGTTTTTTACTGAATAGCCTGGGCATTGATTGCTAAAATTTTTTTCAACATACACACAATATGGTGAAAATTTACTTGGAAACAGGCTGGAACTAAAAACTAATTATTCTTTTTGAGGTTTTGTTAAACCAATACTTTGTGCTCTCTGGGACTCTGAGCTAAAACATCTTTTAGGCAGGTATTAATTTTTTAGGAGTTCATCACGAATAATTTTCAATAATTGCTGAATTTGATTTTCAGTGAACTTACCTGCACCACTGTAAAGCAGCTTTCCGTCTTTTCCAAATAACATGATATTGCTGTCATCATCCTTCAGGCACCACTGTTGAACCAGTGTTTTTTCAAGATCTTTGACAAATACAGTGCTCTTGTCTTCTTCTTGTCTACTCTTCAACTTAAAGTTGATGACAGCATCAGGAATCCAGGTTGCAGCCATATTAAGAATAGCTACCATAGCATATTTTTCTGGCGGAAATTTTTCTGCTTTGAGCGCCTCATCTACATGTGAATTTATTCCTCATTCATCAGGGTCAACATAGAAAAGTACATGTAATTTTGCTGAAATCAACTCTTTGCTGCTCTAGGGGGAGCCGTCTACTTTACTTCCTGAATCGTCCTTCAAAACCACAACAGGCGGTACCTCTCCTAGAGGGTGGATCAGTATTAAAAACAGGTATTCCCAGGAACTGTGTCTTTGCAACGTTTCCTAAAGATATCAAACATTTAACCTTCGCAGGGTGTCAGTCTTAAATTCCTTTCAACTCCGTTCGACTCCGTACGAATCGGAAGATTTGCTACCAATCTGCTACCAGATATTCGACGATGTCCCGGGTAGGTGTCAAGGTGTATTTTAATCAAGGTATCCGACTGGTGCGCTATCTGATGGAGCATCTAGGCATAAATGGGAGTAACTACTTTAAGTATAAATGGGTACGGCTTTCATACAAAGTTATTCATGAAGTCTTTTTTTGAACCCAAAGGTTCTTCTATTCCTTGATCTCCGGGAGTTCGCCCGCCTGTTCTAATTTCCAGAGATAGCGTCGGTAGTATGTCAGGCCAAGGCAGGTGAGCGGTAGGGCTAGAATCAGGCCGAGAAAACCAAGCAGCTTGCCCCAGACCGAAAGGGACAACAAGATGATGGCCGGAGAAAGACCCATGGCTTCGCCCTGTAAACGTGGCACCAGCACGGTTTCCTGAATGAGTTGCACCACGCCGAAAACGAGCAGGACAAAACCCAGTGCCCCGATAAAGCTGTCGCCCTGTTCCAACGCCTTCAACCCAGCCAGCAGTAGGCAGGGGATGGTGCCCACCGTCTGAAGATAAGGGACCATATTCAGCAGGCCGATGAAGATACCCATGAGAATGGCAAGCGGCAGTCCGATGATGGAAAAGCCGAGCGCGAAAAGCACAGCCACACAACAGGATACCAGTGTCTGTGAACGGAAATAACGGTTGGTTGCCTGAATGAATTCAACCACGAATCCGGACACGTCATCACGCATGCTAGGCGGAAGGTAATCACGCCAACGTGCCGCCATGTTATCGTAATCGATAAGCAGGAAGACCACATAGATCATGATGACCAGAAAACCGGTGATGAACGTGAGAACATTGGCCGCTCCCGAAAGCACGCCCCAGACGCCGGGCAAAAGCTTTTTGGCCGTGTCCTTGGCCATCTGCACCACCCCGTCACTGTTCAGGTATCGTTTGACATCATCGCGTTTAAGAATCTCGTTCACCTCTTCCCATACATTTTCGGGCAGACGTTCCTTGGCAGCTTGTGCCAGTTCGGTATCGGCGGCCATTTTGGATACGGTGCGGCCCATGTTGGCCAGTTCATTGCCGACCATTGGGACCATGAACCAGATAACGAGAAAGACAGCCAGTGTAATTGTTACCAGCGTAAAGAGCGCTGCTAGAACGCGCTTCTTGATTACATGCTGAACTCGATTAGTGACCGGGTCGAGGAAGTAGGCCATCACAAGTCCGGTGACAAACGGCAGGAGAACGTCGGAGAGGTAATCCAGAAGGAGCACCAGGCACCAGGCTAGACCAGCAAATAGAGCCAGTTGCACAACCCGGTCAATAGTGAATGAGCGATCGTTCGGAATCATGATTCCTCCTTGGTTCTACAAATTATGTAGTTGGTGGAGTTGTAATTTTTATATGCATTATATTTGCTATTTATACCACCAACCCTCTGGTTTGTAAAGATTCTTACTCCTGAAAGGTCATTCCAGTAGAAATGCGACTAACTACTTTAAGTATCATATGGGCGGTGCCCGCGCACTTCCCCCCCCCGTGGCCTATTACTGAGCCTCACCTCCCCCTCATTCTTCTAGTTCATCCAGCTCCTGCAACTCAACCAAGCCAAGTTGGGTCAAGGGTACGCTTAACGTTATAGTAGGGCTGATAGACACCTATATGGACACCTATTATTTTACCCCCCTCGTGCGTGCGTGTAGTGGTTTTTCTAGCGGTCAATGCCATAAATAAACTCCAATTAAGATTACTCCACATATCCACTACCAATAGCTGAGAACGGAAGGGCTAACTCCAGTTCCGGTACGTGCTTAGCGATCCAGGCAGTGAAGGTGTTACTGTTAGGACCCGGAAAGGCCTTGTAGGCCGTTTTCCAGGGATACGCATCAGCCGCCTTATCGACCGCATCAATCAGGTCATCAACCCCCTCCCCCCTATGTTCTTTAATAAGCCGGGGTTTCTCACCAAACCAATAACGGTCCGGAATGTCTTGGGTTATCCTCATTACCGGTTGGCCACTGTAGCCTCGCCAACCAACCACATCATATACCTTGTAGTTGGACTCTCCAGTACGCTTGGCGGCAATCCAAGTATGAATGGCAAACCAACCACGCCAACCCCAGGTATCTGCTCCATAGACTTGCATAACTGCTTCCATTGTAACTGAAGGATCCGGTGCCATGCCCGCCGATTTACGACTGGCAGTACGCCATGTTTTGCCTGAATAACAACTGGAAAATAGAAAGCAGACCAAAAGGATCATTAAAAGTATGCTTA
>ENA-UZWY01003306-UZWY01003306.1-metagenome-genome-assembly--contig:-Day-2--50m-contig-3306_pt2 | contig 12244 bp, 9 predicted proteins | sample MGYA00260341_ERZ794901 | MGnify/ENA metagenome assembly ERZ794901 | reverse complement strand
AAAAAAGTATGATGATAATTATCATGACCGACGTCTTCAAGGTCATTGTGTTTTCCACTGGCACGTATACATTTTTGTGAATTGGCCGCACGGTTATATTCGCGTACACCTGTTCCCAAAAAAACATCCTTGAACTGCGCCATTCCGGAATTAGAAAAAAGCAAAGTTGGATCATCATTAGGAACAACGGGGGCACTGCGTACAAAACGGTGACCTCGGTCTTCAAAAAAAGTAATGAACTCTTGTCGAATTTGTTTTGAGTTTTTCATTATCCGCTGTGAAGTGTCAGTGATTGATTTTTTGTGAACAGCTGTTCGAGGTTAGGAGGAGGGAATGGATTAAGTTTAATCCATTTGCAACCGGCTGCGCAGAGGACACCCGGTTGTTTAATGACAAGAATCAACGAGCCATGAATTCGACGACCAGGTGATCTTCTACTTCTATTGGAATTTCCTCACGTTCCGGAATCTGCACCAGAGTACCAGAAAAATTTTTGATGTCACGCTGAATATAGCCTAAATTCTGTTCAAAGAAATTGTACCAGTCTTTGTATCTCTCAACTTTCTGGCTTTTCTCTCTCAGTTGGACAATATCACCGGGACTTACCTGATAGCCGGGTTTATTGACTCTTTTTCCGTTGACTGTAATATGACAGTGAACCACCATCTGTCTTGCTGCGCGTAATGTGCCGGCAAAACCCATACGGTAGGTCATGTTGTCCAAACGTGTTTCGAGTGTCTGTACGAGTGCAACGTTGGTTTGTTTACGGACTCTTGCCGCTTTTTCATAATAACGGCGTAGTTGTTTGGAACCAATTCCGTAAAATGCCTTCAGCTTTTGAGTCTCTCTTAACTGTTGACCAAAGGGGGATATCTTGGCTTGTCTGTTTGCTCCATGCTGTCCCGGACGATTGGGGCGGCGGCTCAGTGTAAGTGCAGCACTTGGACTGCCAATTAGATTGACACCGAGCGCACGGCAAACTTTATGTTTGATGGTAGATTTTCCTGGCATATTTTTCGTTTCCGTTCAGATGGCACCTTTGGAGGACTATAGAATTACAATCAGCTGAGAAATATATTCCTCAATTATTGCGTTCTCAATGAAAAATTCTCAGGATGCCATCCCATAAATGGGTCCGACTGAATATTCATGCTTCTATGAGAACATTGGATTAGACCCATGATTGTCGCTGAAAAATTGCTTTTTGTCAATTGAAAATCAACCCCTCCTCGAAATCCCTCCTTAAATTTCTTTATATTTTTTAAAATTTACTTGACAAAAACTCTCAGTATACTAAACTCCATTTTTTGGAAAAATATAATTTCCCCCCAATCAAGCCTCACAAATAATTTGTCAACTCAATCTTCCATACTCCAAGTCGAGAATATAGTCACTCGCTTTCATACTCAAGATGGCTTGATCCATGCGGTTAACGGTATCAGTTTCGACTTAAAAAAAAGTGAACTGCTAGGTGTTGTTGGAGAAAGTGGTTCCGGAAAAAGCGTGACAATGATGTCACTGCTTAAGCTGTTGCCCATGCCTCCCGCGGAAATTGTTTCGGGGACTGCAAAATTTGAAGACCAGGACCTGATTCAGCTTGATACAAATCAGTTGAGAAAAATTCGTGGTGGTAAAATCGGTTTCATTTTTCAGGATCCGATGACTTCACTCAATCCTGTACTAACTATCGGTTATCAGCTAGCCGAACCGATGCGTGAGCACCTTGATTTGAGCCGCAAACAAGCACGCAAACGCTCCGCAGAACTGCTAGAACTGGTGGGTATCCCAATGGCGGACAGCCGTTTAAACGATTACCCTCATCAATTTTCCGGAGGAATGCGCCAACGGGTTATGATCGCGATTGCACTAGCCTGTGATCCAAAAGTACTCATTGCCGATGAACCAACCACCGCGTTGGATGTGACTATTCAGGCGCAGATCCTTGATATTGTAAAACGGCTGCGCAAGGAACTGGGTATGGCCATTATCTGGATAACACACGATCTTGGAGTGGTTGCAGGAATGGCAGACCGTGTAGCAGTGATGTACGGGGGATTCATTGTTGAAGAAGCACCGGTGAGTGAACTATACGCGAACCCAAAACATCCTTACACACAAGGCCTGCTGAAAACCCTGCCAAACCTGGAAGGTGATCGTGCTGAAAGGTTGGAAAGCATCATCGGGCAGCCTCCTGATCTTAACCAAAAACCGCAGGCCTGTCCTTTCGCCCCTCGCTGCAGCAATACCTTCGCACATTGTCTGCAGGAAAATCCAAGTTTAATTAACAGAGGGAAAAACCACAAAGTTGCCTGTTGGTGGAACCCTGATTCTGGAGAAAAAGTATGAGCTCTGAAGCACGTTCTGTTCTCTTGAAAGTCGAAGGGCTTACCAAACATTTCCCAATAACCAAAGGTGTTTTCCGCAGGGAAGTCGGTGCGGTAAAAGCAGTAGATGGAATTTCCTTCGATATTTTCAAAGGAGAAACACTGGGACTGGTGGGTGAAAGTGGATGCGGAAAATCGACAGCGGGAAGGGTAATCCTGCAACTCTATCCTGCTACGGGTGGTAATGTAATTTATCAAGGGCGTGACCTAACGTCTCTCAGTAAGGAGGAACTGCGTAAACAACGTCCACATATGCAGATGATTTTTCAGGATCCTCAAGACAGTCTAAATCCAAGGATGACTGTGGGAAGTATCATCAGTGAACCTCTTGTAGAGCATGGGAAATTTAAGGGAAGGGAACGGCGTGAACGTGTAGAACAATTGTTGGAGTCTGTTGGAATGAATCGGGAATACACCAACCGCTATCCACATGAATTTTCCGGGGGGCAACGTCAGCGAATCGGCATTGCACGGGCACTTGCACTGAGCCCCGAATTTATTATCTGCGATGAACCAATCGCCGCACTGGATGTTTCGATTCAGGCTCAGGTGGTTAATCTGTTGGAGGATATACAGGAAGAGCATGGTTTGACTTATCTGTTCATTTCACACGATTTGGGCATGATCCGTCATATTGCAGACAGGGTCGCAGTTATGTATCTGGGACGGATAGTCGAACTGGCCGACAGTGAATCTCTCTACAGAACGCCTAAGCATCCTTACACTCAGGCCCTACTTTCCGCAGTTCCAATTCACGATCCTAAACTGGAAAAAACACGTAAGCGTGTGATTCTCAATGGTGACGTACCGAGTCCGGCTAATCCTCCATCCGGTTGTCACTTCAATACAAGATGCCCAAGAGCAGAAAAACGTTGTTTTAATGACTCACCAGAATGGCGAAATATCGGTCCGGGACACAATGTCGCATGCCACCTAGTATAATAAGTTGAAATCGTTGTTGACATATTTGTCAAGAAGTGTAGAATGCCACTGTTTCCCATGGCTAAAAGCTTGTAAAGCTTCGGCACAAGGGAAACATTACAGAAAGGTTTCTGGCTTCATTGTTGGTTCCTTTTTTCTCTGGCAATCCTGAATCTCAGGAATGCTATTTATGGCCAGTGAATCATCACCAGGCCCATCTAAAAAAACGAGGAGATAAAATGAAAAATACTCTTAAAATCTTGCTTAGCTTGGCTTTTGCCTTCAGTCTGGCAAGTGCTGTCGAAGCTAAGCGTGGCAGTGACGGTCAACTTAACTTGCTTTACTGGCAAGCTCCATCAACCATGAATCCTAATCTTTCCGGTGGAACCAAGGAGCTTGAGGCTTCTTCGATAGTGCTGGAGCCTTTTGCGCGCTATGATGAAAAAGGGAATTTGGTTGCCTGGCTAGCTGAGAAAATTCCTACAGTTGCTAACGGGGGCATTTCAAAAGACTTGACCTCAATAACATGGAAAATTAAAAGAGGCATCAAGTGGTCTGATGGATCAGCCTTGACCGCAGACGATGCAGTTTTTACTTATAAATACTGTTCCAATCCTGACACAGGTTGTACCCAATCAAATTATTGGAGCGATATCAAGTCAGTGACTGCTGTTAACAGTCGGACGGTAAAAGTTGAGTTCACTGTTGCAAAGCCTTTCCCTTATGCACCTTTTGTAGGCTACAATGCGCCAATTTTGCAAAAAGCTCAATTTAATGGTTGCCAGGGAGCAAAAGCACAGGAATGCAACAAACAAAATTTTTACCCAATTGGAACTGGTCCTTTTAAGGTAGTGGATTTTAAGCCTAATGACGTTATAGTTTTTGAAGCTAATCCAAATTACCGTGATGCAAGCAAACCGGCCTTCAATAAATTAGTTTTCAAAGGTGGTGGAGATGCCGTTTCTGCAGCCCGTGCTGTCCTGGAGACTGGTGAAATGGATTATGGCTGGAACCTGCAAGTCGAGCCTGAAATTCTCTCCAAGATGGAAAAAGCAGGAAAAGGGAAAGTAATTTCGGCTTTTGGTACTTCAGTAGAACGTTTGATGGTCAACTTTGCCAATCCTGACCCATCACTTGGTGATATGCGTTCTGAATATGTCGGAGGAAATAATAACCGAAACGCACATCCTTACTTGTCTGATTACAATGTAAGGCGTGCTCTTTCCTTGGCCATTGACCGACAGGTCTTAGTGGATGCTGGTTATGGTCAGGCTGGCAAGATCAGTTGTAATGTACTTCCTGCACCGGCGATTTATGCCTCATCAGCAAACGATGAGTGCAAAACACCAAACGTTGCTGAGGCAAATCGTCTGCTCGATGCAGCTGGTTGGAAACGTGGTTCAGATGGAATTCGCAAAAAAAATGGAGTCCGTATTTCAATACTCTACCAAACTTCGACAAACTCTGTTCGTCAAGCTACTCAGGCTTTCATAAAGGAAATGTGGAAGCAAATCGGTGTAGAAACTGAACTACGTAATCTAAGCGCGTCCGTCTTCTTTGGTGGTGATGTTGGCAGTCCTGACACGTACCAGAAGTTTTACACAGACATAGAGATGTACACTAACAACTTTAGTGGAACTGATCCGCAAACCTACATGTCCAACTGGACCTGTAAGGAAATGGCCCAAAAGTCAAACAAGTGGGGTGGTAACAATATGCCTCGTTGGTGTAGTCCAGCTTATGATGCACTCTCGGCAAAGATGTCAGTTACTTCAGCTATGAAAGACCGTATTCGTCTTACGAAAGCGATGAATGATATGCTGATGCAGGATTATGCAATGATCCCTCTAATTCATCGTGGTGATGTTTCTGCTCATTCTAATAAGCTTTCCGGGGTACGTATGAATCCATGGGATTCAGAACTCTGGAATATAGCAGACTGGACCCGCAAGTAACTCGAGTTCTTAGTCAGTACTATTACGGTTTGCGGGCGCCCGTTCGCAAGCCGTTTTTTTAACCTCCAGGCGTCCAAGCTTTGATCCATTTCATCATTCGACGTGTGCTGATAGCCATCCCTACTTTATTGGTAATTAGCTTCATAATTTTCGCAATCCTCGATTTAGCCCCGAACGATCCAACAGGTAATTTACCGATGACGGTACCCCCGGAAGTACGGGAAAAAATCCGTGAATCGCTAGGTCTTGGCCACCCCATGCACGTACGTTTTGGCAAGTGGCTTATACAATTCTTCGTTAATGAGCCGCTGAACTTTCTCCAAGAGGGTTTCGGTATCTCTATCGGGGATTCTGAAAATAGAACCCGCATTATTTCATGGTCAACTCGTAGTCCGGTTGTGGACCTGATTATTCAACGCACTCCACAGACTCTTTGGGTCGTAGGGCTTTCTTATTTATTTGGCATCCTGATAGCGATTCCAATCGGTATTATCTCGGCTTATAAACAATATTCATGGTTTGACCAGGTTGGAACATTTATCACTATGGTTGGATTTTCAGTACCAACTTTCTTTACGGGCATGGTAGCAATTATTATTTTCAGTGTGCAGTTAAAGTGGTTCCCCATGATTTACGATACAACTTTGGAAGTCAACAGTTGGGATAATTTCATCCTACAGGTCAAGCAGATGCTCATGCCAGTTGCAGTCCTTGCACTTTACAACGCTTCTCAACTAAGTAGATTTATGCGTGCTTCAATACTGGATAATCTAAATTTGGATTATGTTCGTACTGCGAGAGCCAAAGGACGCTCTGAACAGGTAGTATTGCTGATTCATGTGCTACGCAATAGCTTGATTCCGGTAGTCACTTTGATTGCCCTTGGTATTCCAACAATCTTCAGCGGGGCAATCATTACAGAGCAAATCTTCAGGGTCAATGGTCTTGGACAACTGCTAATCGTTGCTATTGAAGGAGCAGACATTCCTCTCGTACAAACTTTGACTTTCCTGTTTGCTGTATTGATAGTTCTTTTCAATCTCATCGCCGATGTGATCTACGGTATACTCGATCCAAGGATACGTTATGATTGAAAAATCAACTACAGTAGAAACAATCGAGTCTACTACTCAACACCGATCACTCTGGGGAGATGTCTGGAGGCAATTCCGTAAACACAAAGGTGCGATGACTGGTGTGATTGTATTTATTTTTATCACCATTTTGGTCTTAATTGGCCCCCTTATTCATGATATTGAACCCAGTGCAATCAATTTTCGTGAAAGAAATTTAGGGCCAACTCTGGCTCATCCTCTCGGCACAGACAATATCGGGCACGATACTTTGGCACAAATGCTGGCAGGAGGACAAGTTTCGTTAGCCGTTGGTTTCTTGGCCATGATGATTTCACTATTATTGGGAACATTTATAGGGGTTCTTGCCGGATTTATCAAATCTCTGGATGGTCCATTGATGCGCTTGACGGATTTGTTTCTTGCTTTACCAATCCTGCCTTTGCTGCTGGTAATTATTTTGCTTTTCCGCGATACTCTGCGTACACTTTACGGACCTGAAGCTGGAATTTTCATGCTGATTGTTTTCATTATCGGCATTACCAGTTGGATGCACACGGCCAGGATAGTAAGAGGAGACGTACTTGGCATTAAGGAGCGTGAATTTGTAACAGCCGCTCACAGTATAGGAACCAAAAAAAGACGAATCATTTTTCGGCACATCTTACCTAATATCCTCAGTCCGATAATGGTTTCTGCGACATTGGGTATTGCCAATGCCATCATCACAGAATCAGCCTTATCTTTCCTCGGTCTCGGCTTTCCCCCTGATTTTCCAACTTGGGGTAGATTGCTTTACGATGGAGCAAACTTTATTCAGATAACTCCGTCACGTGCTATATGGCCCGGAATCTTCATCGCACTTACTGTCCTCAGTGTCAACTACATCGGAGACGGTCTACGGGACGCGCTTGACCCAAGATTGCGTGGACGATGAAGTGACTGAATTTTGCTCAATAGACATATATAAGACTGTCTCTAAAATATTCTAAAACCGTCTCATTTCGACCAGAGCATGAAATCTTGAATAAGCAAGCATTATAAATCATTAAGATTTCTTCCTACGTTCGAAATGACAAATTGGAGCTTTTAGTCATTTTGGTATATGGTTTGTTAAATTTATCCACCATTATTTTTCTCTTAAATAACAATTAAAACATCCCCCATAAAACTCTCATGAAAAATTCTGTTTCCAAATCCAGCGGAAATCCGGCTTCAATTTCTCATTTAGGCACACTGCGCTGGCGTAGTATCGGCCCTTCCCGCGGAGGACGAGTAGTTGCCGTGGCAGGAGACCCGATCAATTCACAGGTGTTTTATTTTGGCGCGGTGGCAGGCGGTATCTGGAAAACCGTGGACGGCGGGACCTATTGGGAAAATGTGTCTGACGGCTTTTTGAATAGTGCGGCTGTTGGTGCTTTGACGGTTGCCCCTTCAGACAATAATGTAATTTACGCCGGAATGGGAGAATCCACCATCCGGATTGATGTCTCGTTCGGAGACGGAATTTACAAATCAACCAATGCAGGAAAAACATGGAAAAACATCGGACTCAAGAACACTAGACATGTCAGCGAAATTCGTGTCCATCCGGAAAATCCGGATTTGCTTTATGTCTCTGCCTTTGGTGATGCATTTGGGCCAAACAAAGATAGAGGAATTTATCGTTCAGTAGACGGTGGCGAAAACTGGGAACAAATTCTTTTTCGTAGCGAAAAAGCAGGTGCCATCGACTTGAGCATGGATCCTAACAATCCAAGAATTCTTTATGCTTCTTTCTGGGAAGCCTACAGAAACTTTTGGAGCATGAACAGCGGGGGCCCTGACAGCAGTCTATACCGCTCAACAGACGGCGGAGATTCATGGACTGAGATTACAAACAATCCCGGACTCCCGAAAGGCACAAAAGGAAAAATCGGGGTCTGTATTTCTCCGGCAAAAAGCGAACGTATCTGGGCCATTATCGAGGCAGAGGATGCGGGACTTTACCGCTCAGATAATGGTGGTGAAAGCTGGGTTAAAACTTCCGGTAACCGCGACCTGATTCACCGCCCCTGGTATTATTGTCACGTTTTCGCAGACGCTCAACACGCCGATACGGTCTATATCACCAATCTTCAAATGTGGAAATCAACCGACGGTGGAACTAATTTTTCTGAAATCACTACTCCGCATGGTGATAATCACGACCTCTGGATCGACCCTAATAACACCCAACGCATGGTGCAGGGCAACGACGGTGGAGCTTGTGTTTCCTATAACGGCGGAGAAACGTGGTCCACAATTTATAACCAGCTTACCGCTCAGTTTTACCGCATGGACATTGACAATGAATTCCCCTATCGTGTTTATGCGACGCAACAGGACAACACAAGCATCAGTGTTCCAAGTGCCAGTGCTTACGGTGCAATTACGCTTCAGGAAAGCACTTTTCCCGGAACAGGTGAAAGCGGATTCATCGCTGTCAAACCCGATGATTCTAACATAGTTTACATCGGTGCGGTCGGTAGTTCTCCGGGTGGAGAAGGTGCGCTCCAGCACTACAATCACAAAACAAAACAGCTGCGGCTCGTCAATATCTGGCCCGAAGAAAAATACGGCTGGGCTCCAAAAGATTTGAAATACCGCTTTTCCTGGACCTTCCCGATTGCCTTTTCTCCACATGATTCCGGAATAGTCTACGCCTGCGGTAATCATGTCTTCCGAACAAATAATGAAGGACACAGTTGGGAACGCATCAGTCCGGATTTGACGCGCGCGGACGAAAGCAAACTTGATGTTTCAGGTGGTTTGACCATTGACAGCAGTGGTGCAGAACACTACGCGTGCATTTCAACTTTTGCAGAATCCCCTCACCAATCTGGAATTTTCTGGACGGGTAGTGATGACGGACTAGTCCATACTTCACGTGACGGGGGAAAGAACTGGCAAAATATCACTCCCCCCAATCTTCCGGAATGGTCCTATATTTTCTGCATCGAAACATCAGTACATGATCTGGAAACTATTTTTCTTTCGGCAACACGCTATAAACTGAATGATTACCGCCCATTGCTATACAAATCTACAGACGGCGGCAAGAAATGGAGCAGCATCAACGGTGACTATCCGGAGACTGAAATCAGCAGGGTAATCCGTGAAGACCCAACTTGTCCGGGATTGTTGTTCGTCGGTTCTGAAACCGGAATTTTTGTGAGTACCAATTCTGGAAAAAACTGGCAGAAACTTGGTGGAAACTTTCCGGTTGTTCCGGTTTACGACATGAAAATTAAGCAGGATGATTTAGTCGTCGGCACACACGGACGCTCCTTCTGGATTCTGGATGACCTCACACCACTGCGGAAATTCGCCATTAAAACATCCGGAAAGAAAAAGGAAGGTTCCGGAGGAGTCCAGTTTTTCCCGCCACGCACTACATTCCGTCGTACCTTGAACTGGAGTGTAAATCTGTTTCTTGGAGACGGCAAAAACTACAGCCCTGATTTCGGTATGCCCGGGACACATTACGAGGAAACCACGCCGGAAGGAGAAAAACGATTCCGATATTTGGATATGGGAGAGAATCCTCCGGAAGGTGTGATTGTGAATTATTTCCTGGAATCCGTTCCTGAACAGCATTTGGAATTAATTATATTAGACGCCGGCGGTGAGGAAATCGAACGCTTTACCAGTAAGAAATCCGCCACGGATCCAAAAGACATAGAGAGCAAAGATGAGGACGAAAAACCAAGTTTGCCCGCAAAACCTGGATTTAACCGCTTTGTCTGGAATATGCGCTACCCCGGACCGGAAGTGAAAATTGATAAAGCGCTTGAAAAACCTGCTTATAAACCTTTGGGACGTGGAGAAGGTTTTCCGACTGGAGGACCTATTGCTCCTCCGGGAAAATATCAAGTACAGCTCAAAACATCATCGGCTGAAATCACACATTCTTTTGAAATTACTAAAGACCCACGTTTAAAAACCTCTGCGAAGGATTTTGCCCAGCAGTTTGAACTATGGTCAGAAATCACAAATCGGGTTTCAGCAACTAACTCAGCAATCAACAAAGTTCGGAAGATAAACCTGCAAATTACTGAATTACTTGGACGTGAAATATTCACCCGGTCTGCCCCTGAAAAGTCATTAATCGCCGTCAAGAAAGCCACGGAATCACTTATGAATAAACTCAGTCAGATTGAAAATCAATTGACGCAAAACCAATATGAAACTCCTTCCGACCGACTGCGTCACCCCACCAAGCTCAAGCAGAGAATGGAAGCTTTGGTGAGCGTAGTTTCTATCTCAGACGCCGCTCCTCCTCAACAAGCTTATGCAGTTTATGAAGACTTGAGCAGCAAAATAGGCGATCAACTTGCGCTGTTGAGCAAGCTCGAAAAACAAGATTTGCCGCGTGTAAACAAGCAGATCGAACAAGCCGGAATTCCTAAACTGCAGGCTTGAGATGTTAGGCATTCCCGGACTGCTCAAAATAAGCGCAGCGGATTTCATTGTCCGTACTGCCTATCAAATGGGCAAGACACCGCTGTTGCCGCTCTTCGCAGCCAGCCTCGGTGCAAACGCCACTATTTTGGGACTGATCGTTTCGGTTTCAACTTTAACCGGAATACTGCTCAAACCAATCTTCGGTTTCCTCTCCGACCGTTGGGGGCGCTGGATTTGGCTTTTAACGGGGACACTGCTTTTTGCCGGAATTCCGTTCCTTTATCCATGGGTAACGACTCCCAAAGAATTGCTCATTTTACGTCTCATTCACGGATTGGCTACTGCGATTTACGGCCCTGTAACAATTGCGTGGGTCATTGAGCAGGGTCAGCAACAAGGAAATTCTGCTCGAAACCGCGCCGAACGTTTAGGCTGGTTCGGCATGGCCCGAAGTGGTGGTTACCTGCTTGGTCCAACGATTGCCGCTGCACTTTTGTTAGTCTTTGAACCATCAACAGTTTTTACACTCATTGGTCTTTTAAGCTCCACTGCGTTGTTGCCCGTGTTGTTACTAAAAAATTCAGCTCCGGCTAAAACACCCTGCTTTACTTTACGGCAGCAAACAAAATCAGCATTCCAGGCAGGCATCAAGACTCCGGAACTATGGCTTGCAGGAAGCCTGGAATGTGTAGTCTATCTCGGCATTTACGCTACAAAAACTTTTTTGCCACTCTATGCATTGGAATCCGGAATTTCGATTTTGTGGGTTGGACTTTTCTTTTCGGCTCAGGAATTATTCCATTTGATCGGACGTCCATTTGGTGGACGTTTAAGCGACCGTTTAGGTTATCTGCCGGTTGCTGCTTCTGGAATGCTGCTGGCTGCAATTTCTCTTGGATTGTTACCTTTGACAAACAGCCCTCTCAATCTGCTCATACTCGCAATTAGTTTTGGGCTTTCACAAGCCTTAATTTTCCCTTCAACACTGGCGCTCTTCGCGGAGAAAATGGATACACGTCACACCGGAACAGGTGCCGGAATGATTGGCTCCTTAAAAAATTCTGCTAAAGTAGCAGGACCGATTCTCGGGGGATTGCTCATACATTGGCAAAGTTATGCCTGGATGTTTTGGAGTATGTCCATTTTGCTGATTCTCTGGAGCCTCGTTTTGCTGCTCAATCTGCTCAGTGAAAAAACAATGAATCCACAAAGAAAGTACAGCAGAGCGTTTCCAGTAAATACCTAAATTGACCTCAAAAAGTAAAAACAATTCACCCTCAATCGTAATTTATACCTTCCTACTCACAAGTGTCTTGCCTTGCATTTGCAGAAAAGCTTAACATGTAAGATTAATTTTTGATAGAAAAACACAGTTTGACTAAAATAGAAAATTAATGAAAACATTATATATAGGCGGATTAGTTTTTGACGGCATCGGTAATTTACTGGAAGATCACGGAGTGTTGGTAGATGGAGAACGGATTTC
>ENA-UZWY01002641-UZWY01002641.1-metagenome-genome-assembly--contig:-Day-2--50m-contig-2641_pt2 | contig 12308 bp, 18 predicted proteins | sample MGYA00260341_ERZ794901 | MGnify/ENA metagenome assembly ERZ794901 | reverse complement strand
GTTGTGCACGGCATGAAAATTTTAGCTCAAATTTCTTATTCATCGGTGTTTGCAGTTGGCGCGGCAACGGCTAAAAAACTGAACGACTATAATATCTCTGTTGATGACTTCCCTCAAGAAAAAGCCTCGAGTGAAGCACTACTTAGTCTTGAGTCTGTGTCTTGCTTACAAAGTAAAAAAATCTTAATTTTTAGGGGCAAAGGCGGGCGTGAAACCTTGAAGATTGGTTTTGAAAAAAACCATAATGAGGTTGAATATGCACAGGTTTATGATCGTGTTGTCTGTACGCTACGTGATCTGCACAAACAGTCTTTAAAGATTTTTTTGTCAGACTCACAAGGCTTTATTAGTATTACCAGTAATGAGAATTTGGATGGGCTAATGGTATTAGCAAAGCAATTAAAGCATTTGGATAGTTTGAAAAATTACCCATTAATTGTTTTGAGTGAACGCATTAAACGCTACGCACACTCTTGTGGCTTTGGCCAAGTAATCGTCACACAAGATATTAGCGATCAGGCCATTGTGTCAGTATTAGCATAAGGTGATACACTTGACTTTTAAATAAAAGTTGATTAATTTAGTAGGCAATAAAGCAATATTTTTCTGGGGAGAAAAATTATATGATTAAATTAAGTGTTTCTCAGGCTGCTCGTCGATTAGGTGTTAGTCGGGCTCATATCCAAGATCAAATCAACTTGGGAAAATTGCAAACGCACGAGGGCTATGTTACAACTGATAGCATTCGATTAGCTTATCCAGCCTATAATTTACACTCAGAGCAAGAACTGCATTTGCAGAAAATGCAACAAATCAAATCTGATGCTATGTATAAAGCGGGCGCAGCAGACGCTGCTAAACAAGCGAATGAACAGGCGCTCATGACGGTGATCGCAAGCCTTAAGTCAAAACTGTACAAAGAGGAGATGAAAAACCAGCACTATCAGCTGGTTTTTTCGCAGCTAGGTGGTCGCTTAGAAGCGCTTGAAAAGTGTTGTCATGAGCAAGACAAACGACCATTAAACGAGCTGCAAAGCTGGGTTAGCCAGCAAGCCCATTAAAACTTATAGTAGGTTTTTAGCCAGCGTTAAAGAGGGTTGAGATCTGTTCATGGTGTAGAAATGAAAATTCTCTACTCCTTGAGACTTGAGTTGGTCACAAAGATTATCAACCACTTCTAAGCCAAAAGCAGATAAAGACTCTAAGTCATCGCCAAATACTGCCAAACGTTTTTCAATCCAGCGTGGAATTTCTGCGCCACACATATTGGAAAATCTGAGTAATTGAGCATGATTGGTGATGGGCATAATGCCGGGTGTTATGGGCGCATCGATACCTAATTTTTGCACATCATCCACAAACCTAAGATAGGCGTCTACATTGTAAAAATACTGTGTAATAGCGCTATTAGCACCTGCTTTCATTTTATTAACAAAATGTTGAATATCGGTATTCATATTCTTGGCTTGCGGATGCATTTCTGGATAGGCCGCCACCTCAATATGAAAATGATCGTTAAATTCATGACGAATAAAAGCCACTAGTTCACTGGCATAATGAAAATCGCCAATATCACGAACACCAGAGGGGATATCTCCACGTAGCGCAACAATACGATTAATGCCAGCGGCTTTATATTGGCTTAGTAAGGCTAAGATTTTTGATTTTTCAGAATCAATACAAGAAAGATGTGGTGCTGCTGAGACGCCATCATGTGCTTGAATATCCAATACCGTTTCCAGCGTTGCCTCTTGCGTGGTGCCGCCAGCGCCAAACGTGGTTGAGAAATAATGCGGCTTAATAGCGGACAATTCTTGACGAACTTGTTTCAGATTGAGTTTACCTTGGTCCGTTCTTGGTGGGAAAAATTCAAAACTTAATTGCATTTGTAGTTAACGTTAGTTAAAAGTAGGCTAATTATAGCTTATTTCAAATCATGAAGAGTGGTTCGGTTTTTCTGTCCACGGGCTGGTATTCGGGTAAAATTTCACAATTTACTTGGTTTGAATTTATATTATATATGTCAAAAAGCGATTACATTGAGTTAGAAGGCGTGGTCAAAGAAAAGCTACCTAATACAACTTTTACGGTTGAGTTAGAAAATGGCCATAGCGTTTTAGCGCACATTTCTGGAAAAATTCGTAAACATTACATTCGTATTTTACCAGGAGATAAAGTAACTGTTGAAATGACACCTTATGATCTAACCAAGGGTAGAATTACTTTTAGACATAAGTAAAAAAGCAGTTTATTGCCGATGTGGTGGAATTGGTAGACACGCCGGATTCAAAATCCGGTTCCTCACGGAGTGACGGTTCGACCCCGTCCATCGGTACCAAATTAATATAGGGGGTAGTAATTATGGAACAAGCAGATCTTTTGACGCAAGCGTTAAACCTAACCATGTTTGGTATGGGGTTTGTTTTCTTGTTTTTGACATTACTAGTCTTTGTAACCAAATTGATGTCAGTTATTATCCAAAAACTTCAGACTCGGATTAGCGATGAGCTGGAGCATGGCAACAATACAACAACGCTTGAACAAGAAATTGATGAAGAGACAAAGTTCGTAATCGAACAAGCAATCAAGATGCACAGGGGAGCATAAGGATCATGCTAAATTTTTTAAAAAATATGACAAATAAACCAAATAAAGCTGAAAATAAAACAGTAGAAATTACAGAGCTGGTGTTTAGAGATGCACATCAGTCTTTATTCGCAACGCGTATGCGTATTGACGATATGTTGCCAATTGCTGATAAGCTCGATAAGATTGGCTATTGGTCGGTAGAGTCTTGGGGCGGTGCTACATTTGATTCTTGTATTCGTTATTTGGGCGAAGATCCTTGGGATCGTATTCGTGAAATTAAGGCAGTCATGCCAAATACGCCACAGCAAATGTTGCTACGTGGTCAAAATCTTCTAGGCTATCGCCACTATAGTGACGACGTCGTGCGTAAATTTGTTGATCGCTGTGCAGAAAATGGCGTTGGTGTCTTTAGAATTTTTGATGCAATGAATGACGTCAGAAATCTAAAAACAGCGGTTGATCAAGCGGTCAAGCTAGATCAGCACGCACAAGGAACGATTTCTTACACAGTCAGTCCCGTACACAATACGCAAACTTGGTTAGACATGGCTAAGCAAATTGAGGATATGGGTGCGCATTCTTTATGTATTAAAGATATGGCTGGACTATTACAGCCTTATGTTGCTTATGATTTAGTCAAACAACTGAAAGAAGAGATTGATATTCCAATTCAATTGCATGCACACGCCACAACAGGGCTTTCTACAGCAACAATCATTAAATCGGTTGAAGCTGGAATTGATCGTGTTGATACGGCTATTGGCTCAATGAGCATGACCTACGGACACTCTGCGACTAATTCTGTGGTTTCTATCTTGGAAAATAGTCCTAGAAAAACCGGCCTTGATTTAGAGAAATTAGAAGAAATTGACGCCTACTTTAGACCAGTTCGTTGTAAGTATGCTCAATTTGAAGGCTCTTTAAGAGGAGTTGATTCGCGCATTTTGTTAGCTCAAGTACCAGGCGGCATGTTGACCAACATGGAAAATCAATTGCGCGAGCAAAATGCAGCAGATAAGATGGATGAAGTCTTGGCAGAAATTCCTCGTGTGCGTAAAGATTTAGGTTATATTCCTTTAGTAACACCAACTTCTCAAATTGTTGGCACACAGTCTGTGTTGAACGTACTAACGGGTGAGCGTTACAAGACCATTACTAAAGAGTCTGCTGGCGTACTCAAAGGTGAATATGGCGCCACTCCTGCACCTGTGGATCAGGCGCTGCAAGCAAAAGTACTTGATGGGTCTGAGCCAATTACGTGTCGTCCTGCTGATAATATTGCACCAGAGATGCATATTTTAGAACAGGAGTTTGATAAAGTAGTGGCCGAGAAAGATATTCAACTAGCCGCTAACAAAATTGATGATTTAATGACCTATGCCTTATTTCCTCAAGTGGGCATTTCCTTTTTAGAGAATCGCAACAATCCTGATTTCTTTGAGCCAGTGCCACAAGAGACTAACAATTGTGTTGCGCCTAATAGCGAAGAGGGTACTTACACGGTCTCATTCAAGGGTAATTCTTATACGGTTGACGTCTCTGCAGGTGGTAATGTCACTTCAATGAAAGCTGCCTCTGATGAGACGGCGCCAGCTGCGCCAGTGGCTGAGAAAGAGATTGTCAGTGAAGTGCCAGCAACAGGTGGAGAGGCGATAGGTGCACCACTTTCGGGCAACATCTGGAAAGTGATGGTTTCGCTTAATCAAAAAATTAATGAAGGCGATGTACTCGTTATTCTTGAAGCGATGAAAATGGAAACAGAAATCAAAGCTGCCAGAAGTGGCGTGGTCACAGAAATTAATATTAAAGAAGGCGATGCGGTGACTGTTGGTCAAGCCTTATTGTCTTTAGCCTAATCAACCCGAGCTTATTATGGAACAATTAAATTCATTATGGCTTAACACGGGCTTGTATCAAATGGTATGGGGTCAAGGTCTTATGCTATTAATTGGCATACTGCTACTTTATTTAGCTATTGTCAAAAAATTTGAGCCATTGTTATTATTGCCGATTGGCTTTGGTGCAATTTTGGCCAATATTCCTGGTGCAGGCATTGCAGAAGGTAGCGGTATTTTGCACGTGTTTTATGTCGTAGGTATTGAGTCTGGCGCTTTTCCTTTGATTATCTTTATGGGTGTGGGCGCGCTAACCGATTTTGGCCCACTACTGGCCAATCCAAAAACATTATTATTAGGTGCTGCAGCGCAATTTGGTATTTTTGCAACGCTACTAGGCGCTATGGGTCTTACCGCCATAGGAATATTTGATTTCAGTCTGACAGATGCAGCAGCGATTGGTATTATTGGCGGTGCAGATGGTCCAACTAGTATTTATGTTGCGAGTAAATTAGCGCCTGAATTATTAGGTGCTATTGCGGTCGCTTCTTATTCATATATGGCGCTTGTGCCACTCATTCAGCCGCCAATTATGCGTGCATTGACTACTGAAAAAGAACGCCAAATAGAAATGGTGCAATTAAGAGAGGTGTCTACTGCCGAGAAAATTATCTTTCCAATCATGCTACTTATGTTGGTTGCTTTACTACTGCCTGATGCAGCGCCATTACTCGGTATGTTTGCTTTTGGTAATCTGATGAAAGAGTCAGGTGTTGTGGATCGTTTAAGCGACACCACACAAAATGCTTTGATTAATATTGTGACCATCTTTTTAGGCTTGGCAGTTGGCTCAAAGTTAATGGCAGATAAATTCTTACAGCCAGAAACTTTGGGTATTTTGGTATTAGGTATGGTGGCCTTTGCAATTGGTACAGCAAGTGGCCTATTAATGGCGAAAACCATGAACCTATTTAGCAAGAATAAAATCAACCCTTTGATCGGATCAGCAGGTGTTTCTGCTGTGCCAATGGCGGCACGTGTTTCTAATAAAGTTGGTTTGGAATCTAATCCACATAACTTCTTACTGATGCATGCTATGGGGCCGAATGTTGCAGGTGTGATTGGTTCTGCTATTGCAGCGGGCATCATGATTCAACTATTAAGCTAATTTTTGTTATTTTTTCTGTGTTAAATTAGTTTTATCACTTGTTACATACTTTGTGTATGCGCCTACGTTACAAAACTAATTTGCCTTGAAAATTCTAAAAAAACTTTACTTAATTTACTTCGTAGAAAATAAAAAATACTTGCAAAACCCTAAGGTATTAAATTTAAAATAAACATATTATGCAAAGAACCTTTTTAAAAGCAAAACTACATCGCGTTACTACAACAGCTTCAGAGCTTGATTATGAGGGCTCTTGTGAAATTGACGGGGTTTTATTGGATGCTGCCGGCATTCAGGCTTTTGAGCAAATTCAGATTTATAACATTGCGAATGGTAATCGGTTTACAACCTATGCTATACGAGGCAAAGAGAATAGCGGCGTTATTTCGGTGAACGGTGCTGCTGCCCATAAAGCGGCAGTTGGCGATTTACTTATTATTGCTGCCTATGCAAGCTATGATGAGCATGAGCTTAAAAACTATACACCGAACTTGTGTTATGTTGATGATAACAACACACTGACTAGGCAGAGTTCAGCTATTCGCTAAACTGCCCATTTTCAAGCACTAAAACCCGCTGCATTCTGGCAGCAATATTTTCATCATGAGTGACAATGATTAGCGAATTGTTGTGCGTTTGATTTAGCTCCATCATTAAATCAAGAATCTCATGTGCATTCTTACCATCCAAGTTGCCCGTGGGCTCATCTGCTAGCAAGCATCTTGGCTGAGTGATAAGCGCTCGTGCGATCGCCACTCTTTGACGTTCTCCCCCTGATAGCTCACTAGGAAGGTGATTTGCTCTAGCTTCAAGGCCGACTTTTTTTAGCATTTGCATGGCCTTATCTTGAGCCTGAGCATCTGCTTGGATTAGTAGGGGAATCATGATATTTTTCAGGGCATTAAAATCCTTTAGCAGGTGATGAAATTGGTATACAAATCCTAGATTTTTAGCCCTAAAATTAGTCATTGCTGTTTCGCTCAAGGTGTTGATATCAGTACCGTTAATGATAATTTTCCCACTGTCAGGCTGGTCAATACCGCCCAAAAGATTAAGTAGAGTTGATTTTCCACAGCCAGATTGCCCAAGAATGGCAATAGACTCACCCGCTGCCACCTCAAGATCTAAGTGTTGAATAATTTTGTTATGCTGAGTGCCATCACGATACTGATAGTTAATATCGCGACATTCAATTAGATTACTCATGATTTAACACCTTGGCAATAGTCACCTTGCCTGCACGTTTGGCGGGGTAAATCGATGCGAGTAAGACCAATACAAAAGCACCAAGTGCCACTTTAATAATATCATTTAGATGAATTTCAGAAGGGAATCGGTTAATATAAAAAACCTCTTTTGGGAAAAACTCAAATCCTAGTACGGTTTCAATGCTACTAATGATCACTTCGATATTAAGTGACAATAGTACGCCAAGTATGATGCCAACAGTAATGCCAATGATGCCAATGGTCAGACCTTGATAGAAAAATATTTTAACAATGCGTTTAGGGGTCATGCCGAGTGTGCGTAATATGGCGATGTCAGCTGTTTTGTCGGTTACCACCATGACCATCATAGAGACAATATTAAAAGCGGCGACCGCCACAATCAACGATAAGATTACGCCAATCATTTGTTTTTCAAGTTCAAGCGCTTTCATAAAGTTTGCTTTTTGGCGTGTCCAATCAATACCGTAATATTGCTCACTTCCTAAGCTGCTAACAATTTCTTGGGTGATTTTTTTGGCTTGAAATAAGTCGTCCACTTTAAGGCGAATGCCAGACACTTGGCCTTTCATCGAATATAGTTTTTGCGCTTGATCGAGCGCAATAAAAGCTAAATTGTTATCATATTCGTTAATACCCGCATCAAAGATTCCAGTCACAGTAAAGCGCTTAAATCGAGGCTGGACTCCCATAATATTGGATGATAATTTGGGGGTTAATAGGGTGATTTTATCTCCTACTTGGGCACCCAGCTGGGCTGAAAGTCCTGAGCCGATCAAAATATCAGATTTTGATAACTCACTAGAACCAGTTTTGATTTTGTCCAGTAGAACAGAGGTTTGTTTTTCCCATTTAGGAATAATACCTCTGACACTAATACCTTGTGCGTCATTAGTGGCGCTTAATAGAGCGTACTGTTCAATATAAGGCGAAGTGCTGAGTACTTTTGGATGCTGATTGATGCTTGCTTGTAGATCTTGCCAATGGCTGAGTGCACCACCATGCTCGCTAATATACGAATGAGAAATGGCACTAAGCACACGCTCTCGAAGTTCTTTATGAAAGCCGTTCATGACCGATAAAACCGTGACAAGTGTCATTACACCTAAAATAAGACCAACCATAGAAACGCCAGAAATAAAGGAAATAAAGCCTTTTTTGCGATTAGAACGCAAATACTGGTTAGAAATATCAAATTCAATACTCATGGTGGTGATATTTTGTCATAATTAGCACTTTATGAATCACTAAATATTGAGGAGAAGAAATGGAAAAAATAACATTCAAAGGTAGGATTGATCAACTAGGCGATGTTTTAATTGAAGCCTTTCATATTGTTGGCTTATTTGTCATTGGTGCAACCATTGTTTGGTCGGCGATTGGTGAGTATTTGATCATTATGCAGCATGAGTCTGGTTTCGCCTCTTTGAAAGATATTTTATTGCTCTTTATTTATTTAGAATTGGGCGCTATGACGGGTGTTTATTTTAAAACCCACCGTCTGCCAGTAATTTTTCTAATTTTTATTGCTATCACTGCCATTACTCGTTTTATGGTGATTGATATGAAGGCATTAATGTCAACCGATAAATTTAATTTGTTAATTATGGTTGTCTCTATTCTTATTCTAACCGTTTCTGCCGGTGTTCTTAGATTTAGCGAGAAAAAATACGACAACAAGGGTGAGTGCTTTAAATAGAGTCTAATGGATTTAAATACTCGAGGTGTTGTTAATTACTTATTGTGGCCAGCCTCTGGTGTTTTTTATGCGCTAAGTAAATTGCGTCGAGCTTGGTATCGATGGGGTATTTTGCAAACGCATCACTTTAAAATTCCTGTGATAGTGGTGGGTAATATTACCGCTGGCGGTAGTGGTAAAACCCCTGTGGTTATTAAACTAGCACAATATTTTAAGCAGCAAGGTAGGCGAGTTGGGGTAGTATCTAGAGGTTATGGTGGCACTCATACGCAAGGTAGCTTATTGGTTAATGCGCATACCAATGCCACTTTATCGGGTGATGAGCCGCTACTCATTGCCATCTCAGCTGATGTGCCGGTTATGGTTAATAAGAATCGATCCCAGGCGGTTAAAGATTTAATGAGCCAACATCAAGTTGATCTGGTTATTAGTGATGATGGTTTGCAACATTACGCCATGGGCAGGACGATAGAAATTGCAGTGATTGATGGTAATCGACGTTTTGGTAATCAGTTTTTCTTGCCTGCTGGCCCTTTAAGAGAGTCACAAAATAGACTTAAACAAGTTGATTTCATCATTAATAATGGCGGTGCGTTTCCTGGAGAGATTTCTGCTCAATTGAAACCCGTAAAATTTGTTCACATGTGCAGCGAAGAAGAATTTCCGCTTGATTTTTTTAAGAATCAAACTTGTCATGGCGTGGCTGGTATTGGCCATCCTGATCGTTTTTTTAAAACCTTGTCACAACTCGACATCGACGTACAAAAACAGGCTTTTGAGGATCATTATCCGTATCAACTGCAAGATCTGATATTTGAAGATAATCATCCAATAATTATGACCGCTAAAGATTGGGTAAAATGTAGGGAGTTTGCCAATGACAAGATGTATTACTTAAAAGTAGACCTTGATATTGGCAAAGACTTTTTAAATAAATTAGCTGAAAAATTATGATTGATGAAGCTCTATTAAAACTCTTAGTTTGTCCGAAATCTAAAGCGCCTTTAAAGCAAGTGGGCAATGAACTAATCTGTGAAGCAAGTGGCCTGGCTTATCCGATTGATGACGGCATTCCAGTGTTACTCGAAGAAGAGGCTAGAAAGCTAGACTAACCTATGAATTTTAGCGTTATTATTCCAGCTCGTTATGCATCTAGTAGGCTGCCGGCTAAATTACTCAAAGACATTCATGGCAAGCCACTAATTCAGCACACCTATGAAAATGCGCTAAAAAGTGGCGCCTCAGCAGTGATTATTGCAACCGATGACGAGCGTATTAAAACAGTGGCCGAAGGCTTTGGCGCAACTGTTTGCATGACCGATAAAAATCACAGCTCTGGCACTGCAAGAATTGCTGAAGTTATCACCCAGCTTAATATTGCCGATGATGAGATTGTGGTCAATGTTCAGGGCGATGAGCCGATGTTAAGCCCAAGTGTGATTGATCAGGTTGCCAATAATCTTAGTGCTTGCCAAATGCAAATGGCGACTTTATGCGAACAAGTGATTGATAAGGTGCAATATCTAGATCCAAATTGCGTTAAAGTGGTGTTCGATAAGTTTGGCAAGGCGCTGTATTTCTCGCGCGCACCGATTCCTTATTTTAGAGATGAACAAGATTTCGATTTGTCACTGTGTTATAAGCATATTGGTATTTATGCTTACCGGGCGGTATTTATTAAGAAATATTTAGAGATGAATAGCTCTCGATTTGAGCAAGTTGAAAAACTGGAACAACTCACTGTATTAAACGAAGGTTTTGGTATTCACGTAGCCATTGCATGTGCTGAGACGGGGTTTGGAGTTGATACACAAGCAGATTTAGATCAGGTTCGCAGTGCTTTAGTCACATAACAACATTAAAAAAGAATAAGTATGAACATTATTGATGGCAAACAGATTGCCCAAAATTTACGCAATGATATTGCCAAAAAAGTTAAACAATTAGATCGCGCTCCAGGTTTAGCCGTGATATTAGTTGGCGATGATCCTGCATCTGCAGTCTACGTGCGCAACAAAGATAATGCTTGCAAAGAAGTGGGTTTTTATTCAGAAAAAATCAATAAATCAGCCAATATTACCCAACAAGAGCTTCTTGATGAAATAAGGCGTTTGAATAATGACGATAAAATTGACGGTATTCTAGTGCAATTGCCATTGCCCAAGCATTTGGATGCAAATTTAGTCATTGAGACCATTTCTCCACAAAAGGATGTGGATGGCTTCCATAGTGAAAATATTGGCAAACTCATGCAAAATAAGGCTTATTTGCGCCCATGTACTCCCAAAGGTGTGATGACCATGCTAGCAACAATAGGCATTGACTTAGTCGGCAAAGATTGTGTGGTTGTGGGCGCGTCTAATATTGTTGGTAGGCCGATGCTGATGGAGCTCTTAAATGCTCGTGCTACCGTGACTATTTGCAATAGTAAAACCTCAGACTTGTCGAGTAAATTAAAGCGTGCCGATGTGGTAGTTGCTGCGGTCGGTATTCCGCAAATGATTCAAGGTGATTGGATCAAGCCGGGTGCTGTGGTGATTGACGTAGGCATTAACCGATTAGAGAGTGGTAAGCTAGTGGNNGATGTTGATTTTGATTCAGCGACTAAAAATGCCAGTTGGATGACGCCCGTGCCCGGTGGTGTTGGTCCCATGACCATTGCCACTTTGCTAGAAAACACACTTACCGCTTACCAAAACAGGATATAAAACCATGAAATTATTATTAAAAGCTTTTAGAAATGGATTTGGCGCTTTGATTGCGCTGGTTAGTCGATTAATCCCTGTTAAAAAAGTTAAAAGAGATGCACAAGCACAAGTGCTAGCAGATGCAAAAGCGGCAAAAATCGAGTTGTATCAATTTTTTGCCTGCCCTTTTTGTATTATGAGTAGAAGAGTGATTAGAGGCTTAAATATTAATATTGTTACCCGAGATGCACAGACTCGTGGTGGCCAGTACCGCGAAGAGCTATTAAAGGAAGCGGGTAAAGTTCAAGTGCCTTGTTTAAAGATTACAGACAATGGTAATGTTACTTGGATGTACGAATCAGCCGATATTAAAGCTTATCTTGAAAAAGAATTTGGCTAACTTGAATTCTTTAAAGATTTTTAATATCAAATTTGACAGGCTCAGCCTGAATTATTTTTGGCACAAAAATCAAATTTCCNNAAATTTCCATATAAAGAATAACCATTTTTACTGGCCATATCGTTTAAAGGCAGGTTCATCTCTTTACCTTTCTCATTAATAACCAGCATGCCATTATCCAGTTTGATATGATCAATCGGCCCGCCAATAAAAGTTTCTAGTTCATCCATACCAAACGATTCATTATTATCAATAGGCTTGATGCTAATAGGGTCGCCCGTTGGATGGTAGAGCATTGATGAGGGCCAATTATATTGTTCTGACATGGGATAAATCCTAGTTGTGTAAGTTAGTTAGGTAGAAACTCTTTAAGTTGTTCAATACTTTTCTCAAGCGCTACTAATGAGTCGGCAGTGATATTAATATGACCGAGTTTACGATTATCGCGCTCAGTTTTATCGTACAAGTGTAAGTGTGCATTCGCCATATTAAGCGCAATTTCGACAGGGCCTATTTTNNCCGCTAATAGCGCGAATATGATTCTCAAATTGAGAAGTGTTGGCACCCTCAATACTCCAATGGCCGGAATTATGTACACGAGGCGCCATTTCATTAACCACAAGGCCATTTTCAGTCTCAAATAGTTCAATGGTTAACACGCCTACATGATCCATTTCATCGAGTAAGGTTTGCATGTAAAGTTC
>ENA-UZWY01011536-UZWY01011536.1-metagenome-genome-assembly--contig:-Day-2--50m-contig-11536_pt1 | contig 12311 bp, 9 predicted proteins | sample MGYA00260341_ERZ794901 | MGnify/ENA metagenome assembly ERZ794901 | reverse complement strand
TTTGGTAGCTCAAGTAGATTATAGTGATGCTTGGGAAGATTTTTTTTCATACAATAACGTCAAAGATTTCATCAAAGTAGATAACATGTTATATGCATTAACAGATAATGCAACGTTTACTTATGATTTTTCAACTCAAGAAACAGAAAAATTATCTTCAGTTCAGGGATTGTCTGGTGAAACTACTTCAGCAATTCATTATAGTATTGAAACCAATAGATTAGTTATTGGTTATGAAAATGGATTGATTGAAGTTATTGATTCTGATGGTAGTATCACAATTTCCTCTGATATCGTAAGCTTCAATCAAACTGGAGCAAAAAGCATTAATGCTATTTTTGAATATCAAGGGAAACTTTATTTATCTACCTCGTTTGCCATCGTTGAATATGATATTTTAGAATTAGAATTTGGAGATACCTTTTTTATTGGAAATAATTCATCGGATGTTAATATTCTAGAAATCACAGTTTTTAACAACCGAATTTATGCAGCTACACAAAATGGTATTTTTCATGCAGATTTAAATAATCCAAATTTAATTGATTTCAATAACTGGAGTTTGATTACCTCTGCAAATAATAATTTTAAAAATATTACAGTTTTTAATGAGAAACTCCTCACCATATTAAATACTCAGTTGTATGAATTGAATGAATTAAATGAATTGGAATTGAAAACAAATTTATCTTCAAATGTCATAGGATTAAAGAGTTCTTCAACCAATCTTTCGGTAGCTTTTAATAGTTCAGTAGCGGTTTATAATACCCAGCTAAATCTAGTTTTTCAAAATACTGCAGATGATGATTTTGATTATACGTTAAATAATGCATATACAGAGAATAATCAATTACTTCTTGCCACAAATCAATTTGGGGTTTTATCTTCTCCATCTTTAAATGAACCTACTTTCTCAGAAATTCATCCAGAGGGTCCAGTATCAAATGATGTTTTTTCTGTAACAGCAAAAAATAACCAATTATGGGTGGTTTATGGGGGTTATACACCAACTATGGCACCCGTTATACCCAATTTAGGGTACAGTCATTTCAACGGAGAGAATTGGGTTACAGAAGAAAATGATCCTGATAATTCTTTCCCAGGATTTGTGGATGTTACGCTAGACCCAAATAANNCCAAATAATGAGAATAAAGCATTTATTAGTAGCTTTGGAAGTACTAATCAAATTAACACGTATCAAACAGGCGGTTTATTTGTTGTTGAAAATGACGAAATCACTAATTTTTACAATAATTTGAATAGTCCTTTAGAGAATATTTACGAATCGATTCCATTAAACAATAGTGTTAGTCTAAGAATTTCTGGTTCTGTATTTGATAATCAAGGAAACTTGTGGATGACCAATATTGGTTCATTTAATGAGTTGAAAAAGTTTTCTAATGGTTCGTGGACTGAATATGATCTTAGCTCAGTGAAATCAAATTTTTCCGCTGGTGCCGTCACGGAAATAATAACAGATAGAAATAATTCTATTTGGATGGGTTCGAGAAGCGACGGCGTCATAGTATTTAATCAAAACGGTGAAAGGATTAGAGCTTTAACTTCTGTGCCAACTGAAGGAAGCTTACCAAATTCAAGAGTTATTAGTCTGGCATCAGATTCAGACAACAGAATTTGGATTGGAACTATTTCTGGATTGGTTGTTTTTAATAATGCATCGGGTATTTTTGATGCTGATATTGTTGATGCACAGCCTATAATTTTTGAGGAGGATGGAATTGCCAAAAAATTACTTGGAGATCAATTTGTTTCTGCGATAGCAGTGGATGGTGCAAATAACAAATGGTTTGGTACATCTGACGGAGGAGTTATTTATACCAATCCAAATGGCCAGACAACAATAGCAAATTTTAGCAAAGGAAATTCTCCTATACCATCAGATAGAATTGTAAAGATTGCTGTAGACAAAGATACTGGGAAAGTATTTTTTGCAACGGATAAAGGTATTGTTGCTTACAATAGTAATGTGGCTCCGTTCGGAGACTCTTTAGGAGAAGTATATGCATATCCAAACCCAGTTAGAAAGTTTCACGATATAGTAACTATAGATGGGAGAAACGGTACAAATTTACCAAAAGGTACCAACGTAAAGATTTTGGATGTTGCTGGTAATTTAGTGTATGAATCCAATGTTGTAGAAGGGCAACAATTGCAAGGTGGGAAAGTGATATGGGATAAAAAGAATTTAGCTGGAACCTACGTAGCTTCAGGAATCTACGTAGTACTATTAGCTAACGAAGATGCTTCAGAAACATCAACTACAAAAATAGCAATCATCAATTAATGTCAGTAATATCATCTAAAGCGATTGTTATTAGTACTATTAAATACAGTGATACTAGTTTAATCGTTAGACTTTATACTAAAGAAGTAGGTTTAGTTTCTTTTTTATTAAAAGGAGTTTTAAAATCAAAAAAAGGAAAATTAAGAACAGCTTACTTTCAACCATTGAATCAGCTTTCCATTATTTTTAGTTATCAAGAAAAAAGAAATTTACAACTCTTAAAAGAAGCTCAAGTAATTCATGTATATGAGACTATTTATACTTCCATTACAAAACAATCTATAGTATTATTTCTATCTGAGGTTTTATCTAGTGCAATTCAAGAGGAGGAAACTAACACCTTATTATATGAATATCTTGAACATTCACTAATCTGGTTAGATTCTCACGAACAAATATCCAATTTTCACCTACTGTTCTTATTAAATCTCACCAAATTTTTAGGTTTTTATCCAGACGTTTCTCAATCCAATAAAAATGGCTTTCATTTAAGCGAAGGTTTTTTTACAGACAACCTTCAGATTAAGGAAGTTATCAAAGGAAATGAAATAATTCAGTTCAAAAAGCTTTTAGGCATAAATTTTGATAAGGTTGAGTATATGAATTTTTCAAAAACTGAAAGGCAAAGATTATTACAAACATTAATTCGTTATTTTGAATTACATTTGGGCGGATTTAGAATTCCTAAATCTTTAGCAGTTTTAGAAACAGTATTTAGTAAATGAGAACTATAGGATATTTAATACTTTTTTTGATACCATTTTTATCTTTTGCTCAAGAGTTAAAAGTATTAGACCAGGAAACTGGGAAGCCTATATATAATGTTAATGTTTTTACAGAAGAACCTTATTTTAATTCCTCTACCAATTCAAAAGGTATTGTAGACATTTCTTTAGTAAAGGGAAAAGACATTTTAATATTTTCTCATATTTCATATGCTTTAAAAAGTATTTCAAAGGACCTTATAAAAAATAACTTCACATTATACTTAGCGAAACAATCTGAACAATTAGATGAGGTAGTTTTATCTGTATTTAAAAGAGCTGCAAAAACAAATAGAGTGGCAGAAAGAGTTGCCGTATTAACCTCTAAAGAAATTGAAAAATTATCTCCACAAACCTCTGCTGACTTACTAGGAACTATTCCTGGCATTAAGATTCAAAAATCTCAAATGGGTGGAGGAAGCCCTGTTATTAGAGGTATGGAGTCCAATAGGGTTATGTTAGTGGTAGATGGCGTTAGAATGAATAACGCTATATACAGAAAAGGCCATTTACAAAATGCCATTACCGTTGCACCAAATCAATTAGATAAAACAGAAATTGTTTTTGGGCCATCATCTGTAATTTATGGATCAGATGCCCTAGGTGGTGTTATCCATTATTATACTAAAACACCCAAATTATCAGAAAAAACCAAAGTCACTTCAAGTTTTTTTAATCGATATTCTTCCATTAATAATGAAATTACAAATAACGCTTCAGTAGAAATAGGCAATAAAAAATGGGCCTCATTCACAAGTATTTCTTACAGTGATTTTGGAGATTTAAAAATGGGAAAAAATCGTTCTCATGGATTCAATAATTGGGGTAAAGTTTTTCAGTATTCAGAAAATTCAAATGATTTTTACTCAAGTTCAGCAACTGAAAATTCTGATGAAAACCTTCAACGAAATACAGCATATAACCAAACAGATCTCTTACAAAAATTCTTCATCCCTCTAACCAATAAGACAGAATTGAAACTTAATTTACAATATTCTACATCTTCAGATATTCCGAGGTTTGATAGATTAGATGAAAAACATGAAGGAACTCTGAAATTTGCAGAATGGTATTATGGTCCTCAAGAAAGGTTGTTGATTTCGCCACAATTAGATATTAATCCTGGAAAATCTTGGTTAGATAAAGGTACATTTACATTAGCCTATCAAAACATTAAAGAATCTAGAATACAAAGAAAATTATCAAGCTTAGAAAGATCTTATAGAAATGAGAATGTTGATATCTTTAGTGTTAATGGAGACTTTATGATTCCATTAAGTAAAAATGAAAACAGAGCTTTTACCTATGGTTTTGAATTCTTACACAATGATGTTATCTCAGATGCTTTTGGAAAAACTTTGGAGGTTTTAGGCAATGATATTATTGGATTTTCAGATGATTTTAACGTCCAAACTCGTTATCCAGACGGAGGTAGTAGCTATGTGAGTTCAGCTGTTTATCTGGGATATAGAGAAGATGTAACTGCCAAATCAACACTAAATACTGGAGTTCGTTTTACCCGTACAAATCTGAAGGCCTCATGGATAGATCAATCTATAATCATATTACCTGAAACTAATATTAAATTAGACAATTCTGCTTTGACTGCAACATTAGGTTATGTTTACAAGCCCAATAAAAATATTCAGCTAAATACCGTTATTTCATCTGGCTTTAGATCTCCTAATATAGACGATGTAGGTAGAGTTAGAGAAAAATCTGGAAATATTACTGTACCAAACATACATTTAAAACCTGAGTATGCGTATAGTGCTGAAATAGGAATACAAAAGTATTTCAACGATAAAAAATTTAGATTTGGGTTTAACACCTACTATACTTTATTAAAACATTATATCATTAGAGATGACTTCTCTATGTATGGGAATTCATCTTTTGATGGGCAATTATTATATGATGATGAAATGGGTAATATTGTCGCCAATCAAAATAGAGGGAATGCCTATATTCACGGTTACACAGCAAGTTATCAAGGTAAATTATCAGAATACTTTACTACAAATGGTTTTATTACCTACACCAAGGGAAGAACTTATGATTCTAAAGAACCCCTCTCATCAATTCCACCCTTATTTGGTCAATTTGATATAAATTTCACAAACAAAAAGTTTCAATTAGGTACGAGTTTTCGATTTAATTCTAAAAAAAATATTGTTGATTTTAATTTTACCGAAGGTATAGATAATCATGATTTAACACCTATTTTCAATGAAAACGCAACAGAAGATATTGATAAATATTTTGGTTCACCAAGTTGGGCAACTTTAGGATTGAATAGTAGTTATAAATTTAATAAAAATTGGAAGTTACAAGGTATGATCAGTAATATATTTGATCAACACTTTAGAGAATTTGCCTCAGGAATATCTGCACCAGGTAGAAACTTTTCTTTTTCTTTAATCACGGTTTTTTAATTTTTTTTATTTCCTTCATCATCAAAGTTTTTGTTTAATTCTTTTTCTGTACTAATTATAGCAATTAGTAATGTGAAAATCATAAAAGCCATTGAAAACCAAGAATTCATCAAAGCTTCATTAATAAAGGTTAATATCAAGGCAGCAATAAAACTAATTCCTGAATATTTAAGTAATGTAATACCAAATAATTTATTTGCAAAATCCCAAACAATAGGGTTTTGCATTGTTCTGTGTGTTCTATACCCATAAATACTATTTATTTTTTTTGGGGGGAAATAATAAAAGATAATGCTTAGAAAGAAAATCAATCCGTTAACACTTAATACATAGGTAAAGGCATTCATACTAATTATTTTTTTAATGGTCTTAACAATCCTTCTTGTGCAACTGTAGCAATTAATACACCATCTCTTGTGAAAATATTTCCGGTAGCCAAACCTCTAGCACCTGAAGTACTGGGTGATACAACAGAGAATAACATCCAATCATTAAAATCAAAATCTCTAAAAAACCACATTGAATGATCTAAGCTTGCCATTTGTGTATTTCCAATACTAGCTTTACTCGCATTTGGCTTTAATGCTGCGTTTAAAATATTATAATCTGAAATGTAGGTTAATATTTGATGTTTTAATGTTAACTCTAAGTCTGAAGTATTTCCTTTTAATTTAAACCACATGTCTTCAACTGGAGGAAGATCTTTTCTTTCCATAGGATTCAAAACCTGAACAGGTTTAAAGTCAATAGGTCTCTCAATACTTAAAAAGTCTCGTAGCTGAGAAGGGATAAAATTTCCATATTGAGAAAGCAATTCACTCCAGCTTAAAAGTTCTTCTGGTTGTTTGATTGATGTTTTTATAGGTTCTTGATGTTCATACCCGTCTTCTTTTTTATGAAATGAAGCTGCTAAAATAAAAATTGTATTATTTTTTTGGATCGCAGTAACTCTTCTAGTGGAGAAACTTCCACCGTTTCTCATTTCAGTAACTTTAAAAGTTATTGGAATGGTCAAATCACCAGGAAGTAAAAAATAGGAATGTAGAGAGTGAACAAAACGATCATTAGGTATGGTTTGATATGCTGCGTGTAATGCTTGAGCTAAAACTTGTCCTCCAAAAACTCTAGAGTTACCAATAGTTTTGCTTATTCCTGTATAGGTTTGAGAATCCTCTTTTTTTAATGTTAGGATATTTACTAAATCATCTATTGTTTTCATGAATTTTTTTATCTCTTTTAAATGGAAACTTTTGGTTAAATTCAGTAGGCTGAATCTTATGCAAAAATAATTTTAAAAATTTATTTCTAATGGATTTTTTGTGACGAATATATACTGTTAACTCCTGAGGTTCTGCTCCAACAGAACTTTTAATTTCACTAGCTGTTCTTCCAAAGTTTAACACTTCAATTTTATGATCAATGGCAGTCTTGATATAGTCATAAAGCATCCTTTGATATATTGCGAATTGTTTATTGAGTTCATAATCTATTCCGACAAAATGTGCATCCAAATGATTTTCATTGATCATTCCAGACATAAACCCCACCATTTTGTCATCAATCCAATATGACTTTAGGATATATGAATGTCCTAATTTAGTTTTAAGACTTTTATAGGTTTGTAAATTAAATTCCCCTAAATTAAATGCGGCTTTTGTTACAACTTTTTTATACAATTCAGTCATTTTAAGCAGATGTTCATCAAAATTTAAAACAGAAATTTCTTTTGTAACCAAATCATTACTAAGTTTCATTGCTTTTTTAGCCTTTACTCTAAACTTTGTTTTTAGCGCGGCTAAGTAGTCCTCAAAATTTTGCCATTTAGGATCAATTTTTAAAATCATATTTGGTTCAATATTGAAAGAATAATAACCCAAACTAATCAGCTCTTTGGTTATGGGTAAAGATTCAGTCCTAAAATCTTTCATCATAAATATATCGATTGGATTTTCTTGATTACTATTTTGCGTATGATGAAGAATGCCCTTTGATATTTTTCTTAAAATAAGTTTCTTATTTTCACCTTTCTTAATAAAAATTCCATGCTCACCACTTACAAATGCGTTACCACAGTTAATTATTTTTAGCGGTTTTTCTTTTGGAATAATAGTTAATCTTTTTCCAATTGAAGTTATCTTTTTAAATAAGGTTGAGGTATCTTTTTCTATTGCTTCTAAGTGAAAGTTTATTATTTGAACGTTGGCAAATGCAATAGCTTTTTCATTTTTATTTTTTAATACAATATAATAAAAGAATAAATGAGAATTGTGTTTTTCTAAAGCTTCTAAATAGTTTGATGAAAAATATAAGTTATGAGAACAATTTAGTTCTTTCCATACCATATTAGGAATATCAGCTACTGAATTGAACACTAATATTTGAGCGTTGTTATGGTCTAAATTCAAAAAACTTTTTTTATGTTAAAGATGCTTAAAATTATTTTTATTTATTCTAAATAAATACTTATTTTTGTATGCAAGTACGTTTTAAAATGATTGTATTTTACAGTTTAGAAAATCCGATAATAAAAATTACAGACACATCATCTGTTTGTAATAATAGCTGTTCATTAAATTGTATTAAACCTAAAAACAAATGTTGTTTTAAGTATAAAAAAAAGGGCATCAACTGCAAGCGATGCCCGAATATTTTTTTGAGAGAAGCTTCTTAATTCCACAAAATTATAATGTGAAAGAGTTATAGTCTTCTATTTAAAAGCATTTAATCCAGTAATATCCAATCCTGTAATTAACAAATGAATGTCATGAGTACCCTCATAGGTAATTACACTTTCTAAATTCATGGAGTGACGCATAATAGAATATTCACCACTAATTCCCATACCTCCTAATATTTGTCTTGCTTCTCTAGCAATGTTGATTGCCATATCTACATTATTTCTTTTTGCCATAGAAATTTGTGCAGTTGTAGCTTTTCCTTCATTACGCAAAACTCCCAAGCGCCACGTTAATAATTGTGCCTTAGTAATTTCGGTAATCATTTCAGCTAATTTTTTTTGTTGTAATTGAAATTGACCAATAGGTTTACCAAATTGAATACGTTCTTTGCTGTAACGCAAAGCAGTATCATAACAGTCCATAGCAGCTCCTATAGCACCCCATGCTATTCCATAACGTGCAGAGTCTAAACAGCCTAAAGGTGCTCCCAAGCCAGACTTATTTGGCAATAAGTTTTCTTTTGGAACTTTTACATTGTCAAAGATTAACTCACCAGTAGAAGAGGCTCTTAAAGACCATTTGTTGTGAGTTTCTGGAGTAGAAAACCCTTCCATATCTCGCTCAACAATTAGACCATGTATTCTTCCTTCTTCATTTTTAGCCCATACAACAGCAACTTGAGCGAGAGGCGCATTAGAAATCCACATTTTTGCACCATTTAAAAGATAATGATCTCCCATATCTTTAAAATTAGTTGTCATTCCTCCTGGGTTAGATCCATGATCAGGTTCAGTTAATCCAAAACAACCCATCCATTCACCGGAAGCTAATTTTGGTAAATATTTGTTTCGCTGTGCTTCATTTCCATATTTCCATATGGGATACATCACTAAAGAGGATTGTACAGATGCTGTAGATCTTACACCTGAGTCACCTCTTTCTATTTCTTGCATAATCAAACCATAAGAAATTTGATCTAAGCCTGCACCTCCATATTCTTCTGGGATATAGGGTCCAAACGCACCTATATTTGCTAAGCCTTTAATAATTTGCTTTGGGAATTTAGCATTTTGAGCATATTCCTCAATTATAGGTGATACATCTCTTTTTACCCATTCTCTTGCAGCTTCTCTAACTAACTTGTGTTCTTCAGTTAGTAAGTCATCTATTTGATAGTAATCAGGGGCTTGAAATAAATCTGGTTTCATGTTCTTTGATTTGTTTACAGACATCAAATTTAAAGAATAGATGTCAATTTAGACAAGTTTTAAATATTTTTTTATTGGTTTAAAAATTTTGATAGCAATACATGAAAGTGATGAACTCCCTTTTCCCGTTTCGGCGAAAATCGTCCAGCTTTATAAAATGAAGAACGAACCCCTTTTTGTACGTTTTCTACCACAATTTCATCTTCTTTTTCTACTTTTTCAAGATTACTTCCTGCACCTTTATTTAATTTAGTAGGATCTAAAACATAGCTAATAAAAGAAACTTTTGTTTTACTGATCTCTAAAGGCTTTACAATATTAATAGACAACCCCCATGGATAAAAGTTGAACATTATATTTGGGAAAACCCAAAAATAGTAGGCAGCTACTCTTTTTCCATAATCTATATGATTTTGAGGAAATTCAAAGATTTCTGTAGCTTCATCTGAATAGCCAATTTGTAAATTACAATGCTCATAAATAATTGTTTCATAACTACCATAATCCAAAACTTCGTTAAGACTCTCGTGAACAAAAGGTACATGAAACCCCTCTAAATAGTTGTCGCAGTACAAGGCCCAATTGGCATCAATTAGGAAGTCTTTTTGTAATGTTTTTTCAAGTTTAAATTCATCTATAGGTAAAAAACCTATTCTTTCATTCATAATATTAATCACCTCTTGAAAATCAAAACTTGGATTGAGTCCTGCAAATAAAAGATGCCCCCATTTTTTTAAAGGGAACCTATGAAGATGATCACAAGGTCTTGGGAAATTTTCAGCATCGGTAAACTCAGGCATAAATTCAAACTTACCCTGTAAGTTAAATCGTCTTCCATGATAAGAGCAAGTCAGTTTTTTTGTTGACTTAGATGTTAATGCAAGTAAATTCCCTCTATGCGTACACACATTTGTGAGACAATTGATGTGGCCATCTTTACCCCTCGTTAATAGTAAGGGTTCAGTTAAAAAACCATCTAACAAAATGAAGGGATGAACAGATTGTGGCTTATCAACTAAACTTTCATCACCTACCCATTGCCAAGATTTTAAAAAAACTTTTTCTTTAATTATTTCAAAAACAACAAGATCTTTATAAAAAGTAGCAGGGAGTGTTTCTGCTTTTGTGATGTCTGAGTTGATTTTAAATCTCATTTTGGTTGTTTATTTAAATTGTATCTTTCAAGAGTTTGATTCTAAAATTACATAAATTAAATGAGTTCTAGTAACAAAAAAATTGGTTTGATAACAGCAACGTCTTTGGTTGTTGGAAATATGATTGGTGCAGGGATATTTATACTTCCAGCCTCATTATCAACTTATGGTAGTATCAGTTTATTAGGATGGGTTTTTACTGCGTCAGGTGCTATAATCTTAGCAAAAATATTCAGTAATTTAAGTAAGATTATTGTAAATAAAAGCGGAGGGCCTTATGCGTATTCAAAAGAAGGGTTTGGAGATTTTATTGGTTTTCTAGTTGCATGGGGATATTGGATTTCTACATGGATTAGTAATGCTGCTATTGCTATTGCAATTATAGGAGCATTGAGTTTCTTTTTTCCAATTTTAGAAACAAATTCATTTTTAGCGGTTAGTATTGGTTTATCAATGATTTGGTTTTTTACTTGGATTAATTCCAATGGGGTAAGATCTTCAGGTAAAGTTCAATTTATTACAACGGTTTTAAAAATACTTCCATTAGTATTTGTTATCATTTTTGGTCTATTTTTTTTTAGTCTTGACAATTTTCCAAAATTTAATTTGACAGGTGAAACAGACTTTACCACATTTTCATTAGTAGCTGCATTAACATTATATGCTTTTTTAGGTTTAGAATCGGCTAGTATCCCTGCCGAGAATATAAAAAATCCATCAAAAATAGTTCCTAAAGCAACCATGCTTGGTACAATTATTAGTACTTGTATTTATATTTTAGGAACCGTTGTTTTATTTGGAATTTTACCCACAGAAACTTTGCAAAATTCTCCAGCCCCATTTGCTGAAGCAGGACAAGTTATTGGGGGTAAATATGCAGGTTATTTTGTTGCTATGGGAGCTGCAATTTCTGGAATGGGAGCACTTAATGGTTGGATTTTAATATTAGCACAAATCCCCATGGCAGCAGCAAAAGATAATATATTCCCAAAAGTTTTTAAAAAAAACAACAAAAAAGGGGCTCCAATTTTAGGACTCATTATAGGAAGTTTATTAAGTTCTGTAGTTATGTTAATGAATTTTTCAGACAGCCTGGTAACCCAATTTACTTTTATGGTAAATTTAACTGTCTTAGCCTGCTTGGTTCCTTATTTATTTGTTTCTGCAGCCTACATTATTATTGTTATCCAAAAAAATAAAGAGACCAGTGGTATTCTAAAAACAGTTATTTTAGGTCTTTTAGGGTTTTTATATTCTTTGTGGGCAATATACGGTTCAACAGCAGAAGTTGTTTTTTATGGATTTTTATTATTATTGCTTGGAATTCCATTTTATGTTTTAATGCAATGGAATAAATCAAAAACAAAATGAAAAAAACTCATCATTCGGAATATTTAAAATTAGAAACCCTGTATTTAAAATCTGCAGAAAATTCGTTTTACTCAGAGAAGCAGCTTTCAGAACAATGGGAAGAATTACAGTTTCTTTCAAAACCTAGTTTTGAAAAATCCTTAAAAGAATATGATACATTTCAATTATTTCTTGCCAATAAAAATATAGAATTATCTTTTTTTCCTGAGAATGAGAACACATGGATAGACTCCATTTATTGCAGAGATGCTTCAATTGCTACAGATTTTGGAATGATTATTTGTAATATGGGGAAGAAGGGAAGAGTACATGAACCTAAAGCACAATTAGAGACTTATCAAAAAAATGGTTTGGGTGTACTTGGAGAGATTAAGTATCCTGGAACCTTAGAAGGA
>ENA-UZWY01011193-UZWY01011193.1-metagenome-genome-assembly--contig:-Day-2--50m-contig-11193_pt1 | contig 12393 bp, 10 predicted proteins | sample MGYA00260341_ERZ794901 | MGnify/ENA metagenome assembly ERZ794901 | reverse complement strand
ATGCGACAGGTTGGGTATTCCAAAGAGTTCGCCGCTGGTGTCATCGCCAACGCGGGAACCTTGGGCATCTTGATCCCGCCTTCAATCGTGATGGTCGTATACGCGTCCGCCGTCGAAGTTTCGGTCGGTCGTATGTTCCTCGCTGGTGTTATTCCCGGTATCCTTGCAGGCTTTATGCTGATGCTTACGATTTATGTCATCGCCGTGCGCCGCAATCTTCCAAAGGGTGATTGGCAAGGCTGGGGAGAATTCTTTCAGGCTGGCCGCGATGCCGGTTGGGGATTGTTCCTAATCGTCATCATCCTTGGCGGCATCTACGGTGGCATATTCACCCCGACCGAGGCCGCGGCTGTAGCAGCTGTTTACGCCTTCTTCATCGCGACGTTCATCTATCGCGACATGGGCCCACTTTCGACGCCAGACGGTGAGGCGAATATTTCGCTTTTGAAAAAACCTTTGGCAATGATCACTGTGTTCTTTCACAAAGACACACGCGACACATTGTTTGAGGCTGGTAAGCTGACCATCACTCTGATGTTCATCATCGCCAACGCTCTGATCCTGAAGCACGTTTTGACCGACGAACAGATCCCGCAACAAATCGCGGGCGCGATGCTGACAGCAGGCTTTGGGCCGATCATGTTCTTGATCATCGTCAATATTATCTTGCTGATTGGCGGGCAATTCATGGAGCCCTCGGGCCTTATTGTGATCGTTGCACCATTGGTCTTTCCAATTGCAATCCAACTGGGTATCGACCCAATCCATCTTGGTATCATCATGGTGGTGAACATGGAGATCGGGATGATCACGCCTCCGGTCGGTCTGAACCTCTTTGTGACGTCCGGTGTCGCAGGGATGCCAATGATGAGCGTTGTCCGCGCAGCTCTGCCATTCCTAGCAGTTCTGTTCGTCTTCCTGATTATGGTGACGTACATTCCATGGCTGTCGACCTTCTTGCCGACAACCTTCATGGGGCCTGAGGTGATAATTCAGTAAACGAACGCTTGCACCGGTGGTTCGCTGGACCATCGGTGCAAGTTACTACCGGCGCTTCATTTTGACGAAAAGCTATCCGTAAATCGGAAATCTTTGGCAAAGAGCAACGACTTCCCGCGCGACTTTTTCCTCAACTTCAGCATTCCCATCTGCACCGTTGGCCGCCAGTCCGTCGACGATCTCGACGATCCAGTCTGCGATTTGGCGGAACTCGGCCTCCCTAAAACCACGGGTCGTGCCAGCGGGTGTGCCTAGGCGGATGCCTGACGTTACGGTCGGCTTCTCGGGGTCAAATGGAATACCGTTTTTGTTGGTTGTGATATGCGCGCGCCCAAGGGCGGCGTCGGTGATGTTGCCGGTCACCCCTTTGGGGCGCAGATCGACCAGCATAACATGCGTGTCAGTACCGCCGGTAACGATGTCCAGACCGCCTTTGATTAGCTGGTCAGCCAGAGCGTCGGCGTTCGCACGCACGGCTTTTTGATAGGTCTTGAATTCTGGGCGTAACGCTTCGCCAAAAGCGACGGCTTTGGCGGCGATCACATGCATCAGTGGGCCGCCTTGAATGCCGGGGAAAATGGCAGAGTTCACTTTCTTGGCGATGGCTTCATCGTTGGTGACAATCATACCACCGCGCGGACCGCGTAGAGTTTTGTGCGTGGTCGTGGTGGCCACATGTGCATGGGGAAACGGGCTTGGATGCTCTCCTGCAGCAACGAGGCCGGCAAAATGCGCCATGTCCACGTGAAGATAGGCACCAACGCTGTCTGCGATTTTACGCATTCTTGCGAAATCGATGACGCGAGGAATGGCCGAGCCACCGGCAATAATCATCTTGGGCTGGTGTTCAGTTGCGAGAGCCTGCACCTCGTCATAGTCGAGACGATTGTCATCGCGCTTTACGCCGTACTGAACCGCGTTGAACCATTTGCCGGACTGGTTTGGGGCGGCGCCGTGTGTAAGGTGACCACCCGATGCGAGGTTCATGCCAAGGATAGTGTCGCCGGGCTTCAGCAGAGCTTGGAAAACCCCTTGGTTTGCCTGAGAGCCCGAGTTCGGTTGTACATTGGCGAAATCACAACCAAACAATTGCTTTGCGCGATCAATCGCTAAGTTTTCGGCCACGTCTACATACTGACAACCACCGTAGTAACGACGACCCGGGTAGCCTTCGGCGTACTTGTTGGTCATCACACTGCCTTGGGCTTCCATTACGGCGGCGGATACAATGTTTTCGGATGCGATCAATTCAATCTCATCACGCTGACGTCCAAGCTCATTTTGGATTGCCCCAAAAATCTCAGGGTCCCGTGTTTCGAGGGGTTGCTGAAAGAACTGCGTGTTTTCTGTTGCTGACATGTGAGAGATCCTTGTCGAAATTAGCCGGTCCACCCGAGACCAGCAGAAATGCAGTTCATCGACTGTAATAGAGGGCCGGTATCTGCGTGATTTGGGTTGCTACGCAATGCGCGTAACTGGTTGATTTGAACGGTGTGAATACTGTCGAGAAACGCCCGATTGCCTTCGAAGCGATTGGCGAGTTTTGGAAACCGCGTTGCCAAAACTGGTTGGCCTGTGATTGTCCGAATAGCCTCAACCGAGATGTCATATTCAGCGCGTACCTTGGCAAAAATTACAACTCCGTTTGTCGCGTCGGTGCTGAGTTCGGCGTATTTGGCGGCAATGTCCATGTCCGACTGAAACAACGTTTTTTCAACCTCATCGACCATCAGTTGGAACAGCGGCGAAGCGGCAAACATTTCGCGTAGAATATCCCAGCCCTGATCCCCACGCACTTTGGAAAAAGACCGACAAGCCGTGCCAAACCCGTACCAGCCAGTCAATAAGTGGCGGTTCTGAGACCAAGCAAAAACCCACGGGATTGCGCGCAGATCGGCAAGACTAGACGCTCCAAACCGCCGTGCGGGTCGCGATCCGATTTTTAGCATCGCCAGTTCTTCAACGGGGCTTGCTTCTTGGAAATACTGGACGAAACCGGGCGAGTTTAGCAATGCTGAATAGGCAGCTTGCGACATGCCTGACAACGCTTGCATGGCGTCGTCGTGTTCAGGGTTTGTGGCGCGTGCTTTGGTCGACAATGCTGTATGCAAAAGCGCTGAGGATGCCAGTTGCTCAAGTTCCTTCAGAGCGGTTCCACGATTTGCGTATTTTGCCGAAACAACTTCGCCCTGTTCTGTTGTGCGCATGGCCCCGTTGAGAGTACCCGCAGGCTGGGCGGCGATGGCGCGACCTGTCGGCGCGCCGCCTCGGCTAACGGAACCTCCTCGACCATGGAAAAACGCAGGGATAAATCCAAGTACTTTAAGAGCTTTGGTAATTTTGCGTTGAGCTTGTTCTAATTCCCAAGTCGAGCAAATAAACCCACCATCTTTGTTGCTGTCCGAGTAACCAAGCATAATCTCGACGCGATTCCCCTGTCGTTTAAGACTGCGGCGCGCTGTTGGGATTTCGATCAGTTCCGTTAGAATACGGGGGGCATTTCGAAGATCATCGATCGTCTCAAACAGAGGAACAATAGGGACGTCCAATGCCTCACCGGATGCACCAGCATAGCGTGCCAGCAGATAGACCGCCAACAAATCATCCGTCGATCGCGTCATTGAAAGGATGAAAGCCCCGATCGCATTTGGATCGTCACCTTCGCGGGCAGTGACGATGGTCTTTAGAAGGCTAAGAAGCTCTTGTGCCTGATCGCTTAGGTCGTTCGCATTGATTGATGGCAGGCTATCCGCCGAGACTTCGCGACGCAGACGATTGGCCCACTGAGTGCTTCCAAGGCTTTCGTTGTTCCCCCATATCTCCGTTAGCACATCAGTCGTCACGGTAGAGTTTTGGCGAATGTCTAAGGCAGTTGTCCGAAATCCGAAGGCTTCAACGCGCCATCGGATTGGTCGGATGTATTTAGAGCTTAGATGTTGTGCGCCGATTGATGAGAGCGCAGCTTCGATCTTCTGAAGGTCCTCTAACAATTCATCGACATGAGCGTAGCTCGGGCGATCCGAAAGACGCTCAATAATGGCGCTAAGTGCCTGTCTGAACACCTCTCCTGGGTTTCTTTGGGCGATGGCCTTACTATTATCGCATCGCGCAATGATGGCATCCAGCGCCCTCAGGTGTGACGGCGGCACATCCGCTATGTCTCGGCTGATGCTGATATGGCACGCTGCAATCGAAAGCTCGGCAATATGTTTGTCCAGCGCAGTTCGACGTCCGCGTTCCATTGCGGTTTTGGTGGTCTCGACAGTCACGTTTGGGTTGCCGTCTCGATCTCCACCGATCCAGGAATGGAATTTCAAGCATGGACGCAAGGCAGCGTCGTGATCTGCAAAGCTTGCCTCCATCGCTGTCACGAATTGCTCAAATAGCTGGGGCGCAGCGTCAAAAAGACTGTCCCTAAAGAATTGCAGGCCCCATTCGATTTCGTCTGAAAGGCTAGGTCTTTCTAGGCGAAGCTCACCCGACAACCACAGCAAATCTATCTCGCCGCGAAGCTCATCAATTTTGGCTGTTCGCTCGCGCGGTGTCCATCTTTGCGTCTCAAGCGAGACCAACAGGCGGTAAATGCGGCGATGAATTTCAAGGATCGTCACCCGTTTTGCCTCGGTCGGGTGGGCGGTTAGGGTCGGACCGACGGACAGCGATTCAACGGCATCTTCAAATGCGTCCGGTGCTTCGTCGGCAATTTGAACCATCGCTTGGGCAAAGCTACCCTCGACGCATTCGGCACCTTCGTTGGCTTCAATCGTCCGGCGTTGCCTTACGGCAGCGTTTTCGTCCGCGATCTTAGTGAGTTGAAACCAAATGTTGATGGCCTGAAGGAAATCAGACGTCTGACTTTCCGCGAGATCTACAACTTCTTGAGGCGTGCTCAGCATCGCCGCCACAGTTGGCGCCCGATGCAAAACCGTCTGAAATAGCTGGTCCCAAAGAAGACTTCGCAGCGAGTTTGCGTAGCTGTCCCCCTCAGACTCTCGTGCGGAAACCGCTGAGAGTACCATCAGTTTACGCGATCGGGCGGTGTTTGGCCGTCAAAGAACGCATTGAGGTTTGTTAGAACGCGAAAACCCATTCCCTCACGGGTTTCAGCGGTTGCACTTCCGAGGTGCGGTAACATAACCAGCCGATCACTTTCGATCAGGGCGTTACAAATATTGGGTTCGCCATCAAACACATCCAGTGCTGCGCCACCGATTGTTTCAAAGCTAAGAGCCTGAACCAGATCACGCTCGTTGATGACTTCGCCGCGGGCTGTGTTGATCAGGAAGGCACCAGGACGCATCAGATCAAGCCTTCGGGAATTGATCAGATGGCGATTTTCAGCGCCTCCGGGGCAGTGCAATGAAACGAAGTCACAACGCGGAAGAAGATCATCTAGATCCTCAGCCTGAACTGCGTTGCAACGAGCTAAGATTTCCGGCGCAATTCGGCTGCGGTTGTGCACGACGATTTTCATGCCGAACCCGTGGTGTGCGCGCTGAGCCATCTCTTGTCCGATGCGGCCGAAGCCAACAATACCAAGAGTTTTGCCAGATACCTTTGTGCCCACAAGATGGGTTGGTCGCCAGCCGGTCCATCTGCCTTCGCGGATTTCCCGTTCGCCTTCACCTGCGCGACGTGCAGCCATCAGCATCAATGTCATAGCGATATCTGCGGTACATTCAGACAAAACATCGGGCGTATTGGTTACGACAATGCCGTGAGAGTTTGCGCTTGGCATATCAATATGCGTGTAGCCAACGCCGTAGTTGGCCAATAATTTGGTTCGCGGCTTTGACAACTCCATAGCAGCGGCGTTGATGTTGTCGGTTACCGTTGGAAGAACAGCATCAAAGTCTTTGAACGCCTGGCGAAATTCGTCAGGCTTCAAAGGCACATCGTCGTTCGAAAGAACCACATCATATTGATCGCTAAGTTTTGCTTCAACGGCTGCAGGCCAGCGTCGAGTCACAAGTACTTTTGGTTTTGCGTTCGTCATCTTTTTTACATCACGCTAGCAATAGTCTCGCCGATCACGGCGGGGTTTTCGGCTACCGTCACGCCAGCAGCTGTCAGGATTTCCACTTTTTCCGAAGCACTTTCGCCAAACGCCGAGATGATGGCACCTGCGTGTCCCATCGTCCGACCTTTTGGAGCGGTCAAACCAGCCACATACGCGACGACAGGTTTCGTAATGTGGTTTTGGATGTAGGCAGCAGCCTCGGCTTCTTGCGGTCCACCGATTTCGCCGATCATGGCGATGACATGCGTTTCATCATCGTTTTCAAACTGCTCAAGTATGTCACGGAATGACGAACCGTTGATTGGGTCGCCGCCGATGCCAACGCTGGTTGAAACACCGATGCCGCGTTCCTTTAGTTGAGCCGCCGCTTCATAGCCCAATGTGCCCGAGCGACCGACAATTCCAACGTTTCCGGGAAGGAAGATATGGCCCGGCATAATGCCCAGCATCGCCTTGCCGGGTGAGATTGTACCCGCGCAGTTCGGTCCGGTCAGAACCATTCTGCGATCCCGAGGGTAACGCATCATATAGCGTTTCACTTGGATCATATCATGTGCCGGAATGCCGTCAGTGATACAAACGCAGTACCGAATGCCCGCGTCTGCGGCTTCCATGATGCTGTCTGCAGCAAAGGGGGGCGGTACAAACACAAGGCTTGCATTGGCTTGCGTGGCTTCAACCGCTTCTTTGACTGTGTCAAACACTGGCACGCCATGTACGGTTTCACCACCTTTGCCAGGAACGACGCCGCCGACAACATTGGTGCCATACTCGATCATATCTTTGGTGTGGAATTGCGCCATTCGACCAGTAATGCCCTGAACGATAACGCGCGTTTCGCGATTTAGATAAATGCTCATTGTTACACAGCTTCCACGTTTGAAGGATTGTCACTTTTCCAAGCAGAGACCGAGCGTTCTGCGGCCTCCATCAGAGTTGTTGCGCGAATGATAGGTAGTCCGCTTTTCGCGAGGATTTTCTGACCTTCTTCGACGTTGGTTCCGGCAAGACGGACGATCACAGGAACGTCGACCTGCACCTCTTTCAGCGCTTGTACGACCCCTTCGGCCACCCAGTCACATCGGTTGATACCAGCGAAAATGTTGACCAAAACGGCCTGCACATTCTTGTCTGACATCACTAGGCGAAACGCCTTGGCAACACGCTCAGGCGTGGCGCCGCCGCCAATGTCGAGAAAATTCGCAGGCTCGCCGCCCGCCAGTTTTATCGTGTCCATAGTCGCCATGGCCAAGCCAGCGCCGTTAACGATGCAGCCAATGTTGCCATCAAGCCCAACGTAAGACAGGCCACGGTCCGCCGCGCGAGACTCGCGTGGATCTTCTTGGCTTTTGTCGCGTAGTTCGCTGATTTGTGGGTGACGGAACAAAGCGTTGTCGTCGAACGTCATTTTCGCATCCAGCGCCAGAACGCGATTGTCATGTGTGATGACCAGAGGGTTGATTTCCACCATGGTTGCATCCAATTCGCGGAACGCGCGGTAGCATCCTTGTAGCGTGCGCACCATTGCTTGTGTCAGCGCGGGCTCAATGCCCAAGTCGAAGGCGATTTCACGGGCCTGGAAATCACGCAGGCCAACGGCAGGTTCTACAGTTGAGCGCACGATGCTTTCAGGGCGCTTTTCTGAGATTTCTTCGATCTCCATCCCGCCCTCGGCAGAGGCCACGATCATGATGCGTTGCGACGACCGGTCCAGAACGAAGCCTAGATAGATTTCGCGATCAATTGGAACAGCGGCTTCAACGTAGACACGATAGATGCCTTTGCCTTCTGGGCCTGTCTGATGAGTGACAAGCTTTTGGCCAAACATCTCTTCACATGCAGATTGGATTTCTTGGTCGTTGTCGCACAGCTTCACGCCGCCGGCTTTTCCGCGTCCACCTGCGTGGACTTGGGCTTTGACGATCCACTTTTCACCGCCCATTTCACGGGCGCGGTAGGCTGCTTGCTCGGGGCTGTAAGCCAGAGCGCCAGCTGGAATTTTCACACCGAAGTTGCTTAGAACCTCTTTGGCTTGATATTCATGAATATCCATTGTCGCCTCCTATGCAGCGATTTGAGTTTGAAAATGCTTTTCCAAACCGGCAGTAGTTTTGTTGATGTCGATCTCGGCGCCGATATTGTTCATTGCCTCGGCAAAGCGCGTCACGATTTCAGTGATGGCGGCACGGCTTAGAAGGTTTAGAATGCCGATGCGTACTTGGACAGGTGCGGAAAGCGTCGGCCAAATGCCAAAACCCTCGGCGCGGCAATTTTGGACCAGCTCCATTTCGCGACCTGCGAAAGCAGGGGGGAGGTTCAAGACCACAAGGCTTGTCATATTAGATGTAACTTCGCAGCCCATGGCCTTTACAGCATCGGTCAGGGCCTTTTCATAGAACACATAATCCTGCGCGCGCTTTTCTAGGCCATCTGCCAAGTTGATGCGAAGCGCCTCATGCAAGGCTGAAACTGCAGATGCCGAGTGCGTCCGATGGTAACCGCCCTTTTCAACGTCTTGGCCGTCAACGATGCCCCAGTGGCGGGCTTCCATGATCGGATGGTTGGCATAGGTGTAGGCGCCATTTGCACGCAGGTTTTCGATATAGCGATCAGTGAAGCTAACCGGTGCATAGGTCAGAGGTAGGCACAACAAGCCCTTTTGAGGGCACGATGCCCAGCCGACAACGCCAGGATAATCATCTAGTGCAAAGTTCTCGACGCCAATTGACGAGACGGCGTCTACGAGGCCCATTGCATCGTGACGTTCACAAGCATCCGAGAAACCTTTGATGTCGTTGATCCGGCCGGAACCTGTTTCCCAATGGGCCATAAAAGCCCATTTAGGTTTATGCTCTGCAAGTGCGGCTTCAACTATTTCCGCTGTCACGGATTGTCCATGTGGCACTTCGATGACCGTGACGCTGGCAGGTTGTGGGTTCAGGCTGTCTTGTGCCAATTCTTTGCGCGTAGAGGCCTTCATCCGCAACGTCAGCGCATCGATGCCCGAAAACGTTCCGTTTGAAAAAGCGACAACCGTGTCGCCTGGCATGACGGCAGACATCATGGCGTCTAGGCCGCTCCAACCAGTTCCAGCCACACCGAACGTGTGAACATTGGCGGTGCCCATATAGCTGCGGAGCATGTGTTTGCACTCGATCATGCCACGCAGCACGTCTGGTTGCATGTGATCAGCGATGCCAGCCCCAGCGTATGCTGCAAGAACACGGGCATCGGTATTTCCGGGGCCAGGGCCAGCGGCCAAGGTGTTTGGAATGACAAGTTGCGGGAATGAAGAAGCGTTGGTCATGGAGGGCCTATCTCATCGAGAAACAATTATTCTCGTGATGAAATATTGCTTTGTTCAGGCCCGCAACGTAGGTTACTCCTGCTTTTGGGTAACTATATGGGTAGGTAATTTACTACCCATAAAGGTGTAAATGCCATGGTATACCGAAAATGCTACTACCCGAATGGGTAGGTTTTTTGAGAAAAGGCAACAGATGCAACGTGTTACGACGACAACAGAACAAATCACAGTCGCCATCGCAGAGAGCAACATGCTTGTTCTTTCGGCCATGTCAGAAATCTTTGATCGTGATCCGCGATTCTCGTTGGTGGCAACTGCATCAACGGCTGAAGGGTTCCTCGGCACGGTAATGCGCGTCCAGGTTCAGATCGGGATAGTCGATTGGAATTTGCCTGCGCTGGGTGGACAAAAACTGATTGAGGTTTTGCGGGATCAGGCCGACGCACCGCGCATTCTGGTCTACGGTGAAGACGCTGGCGATCTGCCACGAAAAGCATTGGCGGCGGGTGCGGCTGGGTTCACGCCGCGCAATGGACCGGTCGAGGGTTTGTTGGACACCTGCGCGTCCGTTGCCGAGGGACAAATGGTGTTTCCATTCCTTGATGTGAGAGAGCTTCAGAACGACCCGATTCACCAGTTGACCAAACGTGAAAGAGCGCTGCTTGAAGCCCTGTCTCGGGGCCTCAGTAACCGGCAACTTTCAGCCGAATTTGAGATATCATCTAACACGGTGAAATTTCACCTTTCAAACCTCTATGAAAAGCTCTCGGTGACCAGTCGCACGCAGGCCGTCGCATTTTTCTTTTCCACTCAGCTTGGGTCGCGGGGTTAAGAAGTTGGTCGACGGTTTTCTTCAAAAACACCTCAAAAAAACATTCTTGACAGGAATTTTTTTTTCCTGCCTGTGTTGCGCCATCTTCGTTTAGCAACCCCAAGGAACAACAGATATGAGTTTTCACCCCATCGACCAAGCCACCGCAAGATTGAATCGTAGCGAACTTGCGGTTCCCGGTAGCCAGCCTCAAATGTTTGAAAAGGCAGCAGATTCTGACGTCGACGTAATCTTCCTAGACCTTGAGGATGCGGTAGCCCCGGACGAGAAAGAACAGGCCCGCAAGAACATCATCAAGGGCCTGAATGAGATCGATTGGGGCAACAAGTCGATGTCGATTCGAATCAACGGTTTGGACACTCACTACATGTATCGCGATGTTGTTGACGTCGTTGAACAGGCTGGAGAGCGTCTAGATTTGATCATGATTCCGAAGGTTGGAACCGCTGCTGACGTCTATGCAGTAGACATGATGGTGACCCAGATTGAAGACGCAAAAGGGTACAAAAAACGCATCGGCTTTGAGCACATTATTGAGACCGCTCTGGGCATGCAAAATGTCAACGAAATCGCGGCTGCTTCTAAGCGAAATGAAAGCCTTCATTTTGGTGTTGCTGACTACGCTGCAAGCATGCGTGCGCGCACCACAGTTATCGGTGGTGTGAACGAGCATTATTCGGTTCTAACGGACCCTGATGACAACGGTGGACGTCAGGTCCATTGGGGTGACATGTGGCACTCTGCGATCGCCAATATGGTGGTTGCTGCGCGTGCTAACGGTCTGCGCCCAGTTGACGGTCCCTTTGGCGATTTTTCGGACCCAGAAGGTTACAGAGCTGCAGCTTACCGAGCCGCAGTCTTGGGTTGCGAAGGCAAGTGGGCAATTCACCCAAGCCAAATCGCGCTGGCCAACGAAGTCATGAGCCCGTCAGAGGCCGAAATCACTAAAGCAAACCGCATCATTCAAGCGATGGCCGAGGCGGAAGCCGCAGGCAAGGGTGCTGTATCTCTGGATGGTCGTCTTATCGATTACGCGTCCATTCGACAGGCTGAAGTGCTGGTCGAAAAGGCCAAGCAAATCGCTGCTGGATGAAACTGACTGAACTCAAAGAGACGGCTCGGGCCCTGTTTATGATAGGTGTCCGGGCTGCCGATCCAGCCTCGGCTGTAAAACGAGCGCTTGATACCAAGCCGGTGGAAGCAATTCCTGATGGCCGACTAATTCTCATCGCGTTTGGCAAAGCGTCATGCGCTATGATCGAGCAGGCGCTTAAGCATGTGCCACAAGGCCAAGCGTTTGAAGCGCTAGCAGTTCCAAATTACGAAAATGCCCGGGATATCGACCAGTGTCGTGTGATGGCAGCGGGCCACCCGTTGCCTGACGAAAATGGACTCGAAGCCGGCAAGGCGGTCATCGACCTGCTGAAATCTACGACGGCAAACGACCAGGTGATCTGCCTGATTTCTGGCGGTGGTTCCGCACTTTTGCCGACGCTACGCGACGGTTTAACGCTCGATGACAAGATTGAGGTAAACAAAATCCTCCTAAAAGGCGGTTTGGACATCATCCAGATGAACCGCATTCGTCAAAGACTCTCAGTTCTCAAAGGTGGCGGATTGCTGGAAATTGCCAAGCCCGCGTCCGTTCGCAGTCTGATAATCTCGGATGTTGTTGGGGATGACCTGTCTATAATCGCTAGCGGACCCACCGTTCCAAATGGCGAAGGTGTCGACCCAGTTGAGCTTCTTAAAACGGAAGGTTTATGGGATCTGGTGTCAATAGCAGCTCAAAAATTGCTGGCATCTCCAAAACAGGCGACAGAATTGCAGGGTGAAAATGAGCTTATTTGCACAAACACCCAAACACTAAATTGCATTGCCCAGGCCGCCCCCGATTGGGAGCCGGTTGTAATAGACACGCCCCTTGTTGGAGACGTCGCCGAAGCTTCGCAGCAGATACTATCATTCGTTCGATCTGCGCCATTCTCGCGTAAGCAGCTGTTCATATGGGGTGGCGAAACGACGGTAAAAATAACTGGAACTGGCCGTGGCGGTCGCAATCAAGAGCTTGCCGTTCGTTTCGCGAAACTTGCCCATGACCTCAAGGGTGATTGGGTATTCCTTAGCGGTGGTACTGATGGGCGCGATGGCCCAACAGATGCAGCTGGCGGTGTTGTAACCTCAAAAACATGCGCAAACGCTCAGGCAAACCACATAAACGTATCCGCAGCCCTT